>Ga0209575_10000214_pt1 | contig 56189 bp, 52 predicted proteins | sample Medcelwee11metaG_FD_187172 | JGI IMG/M metagenome (GOLD analysis project Ga0209575, IMG submission 187172) | Freshwater pond sediment microbial communities from the University of Edinburgh, under environmental carbon perturbations - Medium... | ecosystem: Environmental > Aquatic > Freshwater >...
CATCACCCAGAGCATGAGCCGGCGCGGCAACTGCTGGGACAATGCCCCGATGGAGCGCTTCTTTCGCAGTCTGAAAACCGAATGGATACCGGCCAGCGGCTATGGCAGCCCGGCTGAAGCAGAGTCCAATGTACTGCGCTACCTGACCTGCTACTACAACCAAGTCAGATTGCACAGCAGCAACGGCTACAGGACGCCGGTGGCCATGGAGGCGCTGGCGGCCTGAGCTCCTAAAACTGTGCCCAGAATTAATTGATCACTACAGTCGCAGGACGGCTGGGAAGGATGTACGGCGCGGCGCGTGTCAGGCCATTGCGGGAGTCAGTGGCGGTGACGCAGCGGTGGACAGCCCAAGCGTTGCCCACCCGACCGATTAGTTGACGCCGTTATAGGCAAAGGATTCGGCAGTTTCGGGCGTCCAGCCAAGCGGACGCGGGCGGTTGCCGTAGATCACAACCTTGTCGCCGACGGCGAAGACGTAGTTCGGCGAGCGGTACGTCTTCAGTTCGCCGCTGTCGGTACGCACGACGTAGGCGCGGTCGCTAGCGCCGGCCACCTTCTGACCGGAACCGCCGAACAGAGCACCAACCCCGGCGCCGAGCACCGCACCGATCGGACCGCCGACGGAACCCATCATCATGCCAGTCATACCGCCCGTGGCCTGACCGGAAGTTTCGTCGCCCACTTCGCTGACGATTTCAGCTGCGTAGACACTGCCTGCAGCCAACATGCCGATGGTCAGAGCCAGAATGCCGAACTTTTTCATGGCGGTTCCTCCGAGGGCGGTACCAACGATCGTTGCCGATCAACTTCAGTCAGGACGAGGTGGGCGCTGTTTGCGCCGTGTCATTTCGTCCCCCTTGGTGCAGAAACTATCTATTTGACTGACATAGATCAAGAAAATAAGTGACGAATTATGCTTTAGGAGGGTACCCATAGCCGTCGGCAACAGAGCGACGCCAGCCAGCGCTCTCCGCAGCAGACTTCCAAGCAGTTGATTTACAAGGACAAGGCGATCAGATCGGGGCTTGCACCCCATCGTTGACACACGAAGGAATCAGTCCCCCGCTCCCCATGCAGGAGCCGAGGGATACCGATTCGGCAGACGCGGGCTGCTCAGGCATCGCGCAGAAGGTCGTGGGCATCGAGCAACCTGTAGGCAACCTCCGGGCTCCTCTCCAGCCCGCAGCGAATGGCTGCCTGGATCGACTGGCGGGTTTTGCGGCACAGTTCGGGCAGCTCGTCGATGCGAATGACGATCCCGCGCATGCTCCGCACTTCGTTGAAGCCTGGGGCGACTTCACGCGGATGCCCAACTGCTCGAACATCCGGCGCTGCATGTGCTCGAGGTCGTCCAGGCTGGCGAGATTTTCCAGCCGCTCGAGCAGGCGCTTTTCCTCCTGGCGGGTCAGGCGCAGGATGCGCAGGTCGGCGCAGGGCGTTTCCGGCAGTCGCTCATGCCCGCAGACGCAGACGCCGGGCGGCCGTGGTTGGCGGATCGGCCTCATCCATTCAATAAATGGGGACTCCTCCCGAAGTGGCGGGAGGACACACTCGCCCTCTTGAATAGCGGCTTAAATGTAAATGAATATTTAAATGTAAAAACATGTTTAATAAAAACAGCCTCCAACAGCTGCCGACTTCATATAGGAGCGCAACTGACCGAGAAGAAATCACCGAGTCGGTTGCATTCAGTTTCATTTGCTCAATGGACTCAATCTTTCAGGTTCATTACATTGCAGCCGTGGATCACACCTCACCTGCCTTGCTTGATTCGTCATGGAGCGCACGAAGAGCGATCCATGCCAAATCCAGCCATCCAGGAGGCATGATATGAATGACCGGCACGCCCAAACAGATGGTGCCGCGAAGCAAGTCCGGGACCTATCTGAAGTTCAACAGTACCGCATTTGCACTCAAACATTACCGTGTGCCTTCGCGGACCGAACGCCTTTGCCAACCGAAAGCGCTTCCCCAGGCTCGGGACGGCATGACCTGCAGCCACGGGATGGCGGCACCCTGAACCCGATCTAGCACAGATCGCACGTTAGCCAAGCCGATCCGCACAGACGCTTCATATCAACTTCCCGAGAGCCTATGTCGAGCCAAACGCTCCACATCTTCGGCCTCCTATTTACACATGGAAACAACCAACATTACTTTCAACATGAAGACCATGAAACTGATCATTGCCATGACTGCACTTACGATAGCCTCTGCAGCCATTGCCGAGGTAAAGACTTCCGAGACCAAAGCCTACAAATACGGCATGCACCTGGATATCGATAAACTGATAAAGCTCGAATATCTTCGAACAGCACCCGCCCATTGCGGCACCATTCCAGCTGAGATCACTTACGAAGACTCCACAGGCGAGGTCCATATCGTTGAGTATCTATATCCCGATACGAGTGGATGCGCACATTAAAGGGCGGATGCAGAAGCTGAGTGCAACACGGTTACTGGATTGAAACAGGCGCTTCGTGCTGCTTCCGTCATCACTTCGGTCGGGCATTTGAAGTCGAAGCGTTTGCGCGGCCGGATGTTCAGCTCATAGGCAATCGCATCCAGCTGTTCCTGACTGTAAACCGACAGGTCCGTGCCCTTGGGCAGGTACTGGCGGATCAGTCCGTTGATGCTCTCGTTGCTGCCGCGCTGCCAGGGACTGTGCGGGTCGCAGAAGTAGATCGCCACCCCGGTCTTCTGGGTGATCTCGGCATGCCGGACCATTTCCCGCCCCTGGTCGCAGGTCATGCTCTTGCGCACTGCCAGCGGCATGCGGTTCAGCGCCGCGCTGAAGCCTTCCACCGCCGAGGTCGCCGTCGCGTCGTTCATCTTCACCAGCATCAGGTAGCCGCTGGTTCGCTCGACCAGGGTGCCCACCGCCGAGGCGTTGGCCTTGCCATTGATCAGGTCGCCTTCCCAGTGTCCCGGCATCAGCCGGTCCTCGATCTCCGGCGGACGCACATGGATGCTGACCATCTCGGGGATCTGGTTGCGCCGATCCACCCCGCCGGTACGCGGCTTGCGGGGCGTCTTGCCCTGAGGCAGGCAGACGATCAGCTCTTTGCGCAGTTCGCCGACCAGCAGGGCGTAGAGAATGAAATGGACTCCCTCCTCCTACGGCGTCGATGCGCCAGACTGAAGTTGCTGAAAACAGCAGTCGCCAGAGGAGGGAGTCACCATGAAGCTCAAGCGAATGGGCGTCGATTTGGCAAAGCAGGTGTTCCAGATTCATGGCGTCGACAGCCACGAGCAGATGATCTGTCGCAAGCAGCTCAAGCGTTCCCAGATGCAGGACTTCTTCCGCCAGATCGAACCCTGCCAGGTGGCAATGGAGGCCTGCGGCAGCTCCCATTACTGGGCGCGCGAGCACCGAATCAGAAGCCGGTTGATCCGGGCGCGCACGGCGCTGGTCAACGAGATTCGCGACCTGCCGGGCGAGTTTGGCCTGGTCGAGGCACGGCATGGCGTTGCGGCTACCCGCCGACTGGCGCAGGCGGCCCTGGCGGATGCCGGGAATGGCCTGCCGGGCCAGATGCGCGAGCTGCTGGTAGAGTTGCAAGACGAGCTGGTCGAGCATGAAGCGCGCTTGTCCCATCTCGACGAAACGATCCAGCGCCAAGCTCGCGAGGACGAGCGGGTGGAGCGCTTGATGCTGGTCGAGGGTATCGGTCCAATCACGGCCACTGCCATCGTGTCGGCCGTGGGCGATGCCCGACAGTTCCGCAGCGCCCGTCAGTTCGCTGCCTGGCTGGGGGTTGGTTCCTCGCCAACACTCCAGCGGCGGCACGGAGCGCCTGGGCCCGATCAACAAGCGGGCGATACCTACTTGCGCACGCTGCTGGTCCACGGAGCCCGAGCGGTACTCAGGCACTACCAGGACAAGGCGGATCGACGCAGTCAGTGGCTCCAGCGCTTGCTGTGTCGACGCAATGCCAACATCGCCACGGTTGCCTTGGCGAACAAGAATGCCCGGATCGTCTGGGCGATCCTCAGTCGAGGAGATCGCTATCAACCTGGCTGAAAATAAAATCGCAGGCTGCACAGCCTGCAAAATGTTGGGCAGTAACCAGTAGATCCACCACGATTGCACAGTGACATGTGGTGATGACGAACCGATCGAACCGGCATGTGTAAAGCCTGCACAACGCGTCGGCCCCCTGCAAGCAAGGCCGCTAGAGCAATCAGGCGCACATGAGCGGATTTTCATCATGGCTCGGGGCACCCAATGCCTCATCGGAAGCCGGATATATGCAGGCAGTCGTACCTACGTTCGTCGGCAGGGCAAATCACTGGCAAACCGGGGGGAGTCCATATAGGCGCTGTAGATCGTCTCGCGACAGTCGTAGGCGTCTTCGAACTGGGGAAATTCCATAGAGCGCAGCTTGGCCGGCAATTTGCCCGGGAGAAAAGCATTTTCGCAGCAGATGGGCCGTCAGCTCGAACAGTTCGTTGCCGGGCTCGAGCTTCCGGCGTGGGCGGCAGGCTTGGCGACGAGCCTGCATGCAGTGCTGGGCCTCATGGGTGATGTACCGGCCATGGGCACCACGATTGCGGCGGATCTCGCGGCTGACGGTGGAGGGGCTGCGGTTCAACAGGAGGGCGATCCTGCGCTGGCTCCATTGGTTCAACAAGCCGATCTGGATCGTGGCGCGCTCTACAACGCTGACTTCGTGATAAGACATGGCAACACCTTACCGAAACGGTCAGGTGTTGCACTCAGACTCTGCCGCCACCGAGTTTACGTAAAGACCTTGAAAGGGGTGGCTCTAAAGGCGTGACAGGAGTGATGACGTTGCAGCAAGATATGCCCCTTCTAGATTTCAATAGCAATGTCGTGTCCAGCTTTTACGACTACCAAAATCTACTTGTTGGTTTTAAATCTCAAATGAAACTTCTTTTTGTGCACCAGAATTTTCCTGGGCAGTTCAAGCATCTTGTCCGCTTTTGCCAAGCGAAAGGACATGAGGTAGTTGGCCTGGGTGCTGGGAAGGTTGTGGAGGCTGAGGGCATGCGTGCGCTCAGCTATACGCTGGAGCGGGGCAATACGCCAGGTATTCACTCCTGGGCGCAGGAGTTTGAGTCGAAAGTCATTCGGGGAGAGGCCTGTGCATTAGCTTTGCAACGCTTGAAGACCTCGGGCTTCGAGCCTGACATAGTCTTCGCGCACCCCGGCTGGGGGGAGGCCTTGTTTATCAAAGCGATATATCCAAGAGCAAAACTCGTCTGCCTGATGGAATATTATTATCGGCCCGATGGGCAAGACCTGGGATTTGATCCCGAGTTTCCCGGAGTAAGCCTTGAGGACCAGGCGCGACTGGCAGGCAAGAATGCCAATTTGCTGCTAGCGATGGAGGCCATGGACTATGGCGTATCACCAACACCATGGCAGGCCTCGACACTGCCTAGCTGGGTGGGCAATAAACTACGGGTGATTCACGAGGGCATCGATACCGATCTGTGCAAACCGGATCCTTCGGCCAGGATCGCGTTGCCAAGCCGGGGGGTGGGCATTCGCCCTGGGGATGAGGTACTGACCTTTGTGGCGCGGAACCTGGAACCAGTCCGGGGATATCACATATTCATGCGGGCACTGCCGGAAATCATGGCACGCAGACCGAAGGCCAAGATATTCATTGTCGGAGGCGATGGCGTGAGCTATGGGCGCGCTCCCGAGAGTGGCTCTTACCGCGAGAGGTATCTGAGGGAGGTAGCCGGACAGCTCGACCCACAGCGGGTATTTTTTCTTGGCAAGATTCAATACAAGGTCTTCTTGCAGCTGATGCAAATTACTCGTTGTCATGTATATCTCACATACCCCTTCGTGCTTTCCTGGTCAGTACTGGAGGCCATGAGTGCCGGTGCATTAGTGGTAGGCTCCCGTACTGCTCCCGTGATGGACGCAATCACGGACGGGAACAACGGGCTCCTACTGGACTTCTTCGACGTGGCAGGTTTGGCTGAGCGGGTATGCGACGTGCTGGCTAATTCTGATAGATACGATGGCATGCGTGCAGCTGCTCGACAGACGGTGCTGGAACACTTCGACCTAGAGTCAGTGTGCCTGCCCGCTTACGCCAGGCTATTGGAGGACTGCGCAGGTTATTAATCAGACGGCGATTGCAGAAGCTGAGCGTAATACGGCTACTGAATTGAACCGTCTGCACCATGCTGCATCGCTAGCATTTGAATGTCAGAGCGTTTGTGCGGTCGAATGTTCCGATCGCAGGCAATCGCACCCGACTGTACCTGAGTACGGATCGACAAGTCCGCCCTCGTGGGCAAATTCACCGAAGTTGTAGGGATAGGCAATGGTCGGCAAACGTCTCGATTTCTGCATTGAAGAAGCTGGATGCTTGATTTGGGTCGCGCCTAGAGGCCTCGGAGGCTTGTCTGCGGATGACCTGGCACAAGTCTGGATGGGGCAGCAGCAAGAGGTCGCCACCCAAGAGCTTGTCCAACGGGGAGTAATGATGCCCATGGCTCTGTATCAGGATGATGGGTATGTGGTGCGCTTCATTCTCGGAGACTTGGCCGAGCAGGAAGCCGCAGAGTGGACCTCACGCGTCATCTGGAAGCTCGACATTCCCTGTGGCGAGGTCCTGGTTTCCGGTGTGCTCACACCTGACTTCCAGGAAGAGTTCGCGACCATGGCAGCGGCAGAAACCAACGGGTCGTATTGGGTTGGCGCATACATCACAGTACCACCAGGCGCATACTAGGTTGAGCCCCCCAGGCGATCTCTCGAGCGGTTGGGGAAAGATCACCGCCCCAAGGGTGTTCGGCTTTCACCCTGGCATACAACCTGAAAAACCACTCGAATACTGGCGGCGTACGCGCCCGGACGAGACGCCACCAATCTGGATGACCGACGAGCTCGAAGAAGAAGGGCCATACATAGACTTCATCATTCGACTTTCGCCGCTGGCAGGCGACATGGCGGAACCGGCCCTTGAAGAGGATGGCTGCCTGCAGTGGGAATTCCGCAAGCCGGCCATTTGCCCGGCCGGGATTCGCTCCACCCTCTGAGCGGCCGCCAGCGAGGCCTGGTTCCAGAGCGTTTTCCCGGCACCTGCCAGCAAAACGAAAACCGCGGCCCTTGGGCCGCGGTTTTCGGAGTCGAGCGAGCGTCAGGCGTTAGCCTTTGGCCAGCATGCTGCCGCGCTCTTCCAGGTTGATGTGCCACTCCAGGGCTTCGCGCAGGATGTGCGGGGTCTGACCGCCCTTGGCGCAGGCGCGCTCGAAGTAGTCGTTCAGCGCGGCGCGGTAGTCCGGATGCACGCAGTTGTCGATGATGGCACGGGCGCGCTCGCGCGGCGCCAGGCCACGCAGGTCGGCCAGGCCCTGCTCGGTCACCACGACGTCCACGTCGTGTTCGCAATGGTCAACGTGACCGACCATCGGCACCACACTGGAGATCGCGCCGCCTTTGGCAATGGACTTGGTGACGAAGATCGAGGTGTGGGCGTTACGGGCGAAGTCGCCGGAACCGCCGATGCCGTTCATCATTTTGGTGCCACCCACGTGGGTGGAGTTGACGTTGCCGTAGATGTCGAACTCCAGCGCGGTGTTGACGCCGATGATGCCGAGGCGGCGGGCGATTTCCGGCAGGTTGGAGATTTCCTGCGGACGCAGCACCAACTTGTCCTTGTACTTCTCCATGTTGCCGAACACACGCTTGCCCCACTCTTCGGAGAGAGTCATGGAGCAGCCCGAAGCGAAGTCCATCTTGCCGGCGTCGATCAGCTCGAAGGTGGAGTCCTGCAGCACTTCGGAGTACATGGTCAGGCCGCTGAAGTCGGACTTCAGCAGGCCGCACATCACGGCGTTGGCGATGGAGCCGATACCGGCCTGCAGCGGCAGCAGGCTCTTGGTCAGACGACCGGCGGCCACTTCGCGCTCGAGGAAGGCGATCAGGTGGTCGGCGATGGCCTGGGTCTCGTCGTCCGGCGGGGTAACGGTGGACGGGGAGTCCGGGGTATCGCAGATCACGACGGCAGCAATCTTGGCCGGATCGACCAGGATGGCCTTGGTGCCGATGCGGTCGTCAACGTTGATCAGCGGGACCGGACCACGGCCCGGACGAGCGACCGGAACATAGATGTCGTGCAGACCTTCGAGATTCAGGTTATGGGCCAGGTTGATCTCGACGATCACCTGCTTGGCCTCGGCGACGAAGCTGGCGGAGTTGCCCACAGAGGTAGTCGGCACGATGTGGCCTTCCTCGGTGATGGCGACGGCCTCGATCACTGCGATATCCGGAGCCTTGATCTGCTTGGAACGCATCTGCTCGACGGTTTCCGACAGGTGCTGGTCGACGAACATCACCTTGCCTTCGTTGATTGCCTTGCGCAGGGTATTGTCCACCTGGAAGGGCATACGGCGGGCCAACGCGCCGGCTTCGGTGAGCTTCTTGTCGAGATCGTTGCCGAGGCTGGCGCCGGTGACCAGGGAGATCTTGCGCGGCGAGGTGGTGGCCAGCTTGGCCAGCGCCAGGGGTACTGCCTTGGCTTCGCCGGCGCGGGTGAAACCGCTCATGCCGACGGTCATGCCGTCCTGAATCAGCGCTGCGGCTTCGTCGGCGCTCATGATTTTTTCAAGCAGGGAAGGCAGGCGAATACGATCAGAATACATGGGAGCTTCTCGGAATCAGGTTGACGACGATCCGAGTCTTATCCATTTGCGACAATTTGGCTTCCAGACGAAAGTCGTGTCCAGACCAAAGTCGAATAGCCGAAATCCACCGACGCGCGCACTCGAGCGAAGCGCTTCGGCCCTGCCCTTCCCGCATCCGGAAAGGCAGGGCCGCAGGCTCTAGATCAGGCTCTTGCTGACCACTTCGTAGACGTCGCCGGACAGCTCGCCGGAGGCGAGGATGCGCTCCAGCTCGGCCCTCATCAGCGCCTGGCGGGCCGCATCGTACTTGCGCCAGCGGGTCAGCGGTGCCAACTGACGGGCGGCGATCTGCGGGTTGAGGGCATTGAGCATGATCACCTGGTCGGCGAGGAAGCGATAACCCAGGCCGTCGGCACGATGGAAGTTGACATGGTTCTGGTTGGCGAAGGCGCCGATCAGCGCGCGCACCTTGTTGGGGTTCTTCAGGGTGAACGCCGGGTGCTCCATCAGTGCCTGCACGCGCTCCAGGCCGCCGGGTAGCGGGCAGCCGGCCTGCACGCCGAACCACTGATCCATGACCAGCGGATCACCCTCGAAGTAGTCGGCGAACAGCGCCAGCGCCTGGGCCTTCTCTTGCTCGAACGGCGAGTTGACCAGCACGGCCAGGGCGGCGAGGCGTTCGGTCATGTTGTCGGTCGCTTGGTACTGGTCCTGGCAGGCCGCCAGCACTTCGGGCTTTTCGCTGAGCATCAGGTAGGACAGCGCGATGTTCTGCAGGGCGCGACGGGCGAAGTGCTCGGCCGAAGCGACGTAGGGGCTCTGCCGCGACAGCTCGCGGTTGGCCCGGTAACGCTGCCAAAGCGGCTCGTACAGCGCTTCGGCCAGTTCGCGGCGGGCGAACTCGCGGGCTGCGTGGATGGCGTCGACGTCGGCCACTTCGCTGATCTCGATCAGATAGGCCTCGCCCGGCAGGGAGAGCATCTCGGCGACCATCGCCGGGTCCAGGGTTTCGTTCTCCAGCACGCTCTGCAGCGCAGCGACCAGCCGCCGGTCGAGCACCATGGACTCGTCGCGCTGGCACTGGCCGACCAGCTCCTGCAACACCTGCACGGCCAGTTGCTGGCCAGCCTCCCAGCGGTTGAAGCCATCGGAGTCGTGCTGCATGAGGAACATCAACTGGTCGCGGCTGTACGGGTAGAGCAGCCTGACCGGCGCCGAGAAGCCGCGCAGCAGTGACGGTAACGGCTGCTCGGGAACATCGACGAAGGTGAACGACTGCTCGGCGGCGCTCACCGCCAGCACCCGGCTGGTGCCACCGGTCTCGGCCTCGCCGGCCAGGCGCAGCGGCAATTCAAGGCCCCGAGCGTCGAGCAAACCCAGCTCCACGGGAATCACGAAGGGCTCCTTGTGCGCCTGGCCGGGGGTCGGCGGACAGCTCTGGCGGAAGGTCAAGGTGCAGGTCTTCGCTGCGGCATCGTAGCGCTCGCCGACTTCCAGACGCGGCGTGCCGGCCTGGCTGTACCAGCGCTTGAACTGGGTCAGATCGACGCCATTGGCGTCCTCCATGGCCTTGACGAAGTCGTCGCAGGTCACCGCCTGGCCGTCGTGACGCTGGAAGTACAAGTCGCTGCCCTTGCGGAAACCCTCGGCGCCGAGCAGGGTGCGCAGCATGCCGACCACTTCGGAGCCCTTCTCGTAGACGGTCAGGGTATAGAAGTTGGAGATCTCCATGTAAGAGTCCGGACGCACCGAGTGGGCCATCGGACCGGCGTCCTCGGCGAACTGGTGGGTGCGCAGGTAGGCGACGTCCTCAATGCGCTTGACCGTGGCGGAGTTCATGTCGGCGGAAAAGCCGGCGTCGCGGAATACGGTGAAGCCTTCCTTGAGCGACAGCTGGAACCAGTCGCGGCAGGTCACCCGGTTGCCCGACCAGTTGTGGAAGTATTCGTGGGCGACGATCGCCTCGACCCGCTGGTGGGCGGCGTCGGTCGCGGTCTCGGCCTTGGCCAGCACGGCACTGGAGTTGAAGATGTTGAGCCCCTTGTTCTCCATGGCGCCCATGTTGAAGTCGTTGACCGCGACGATCATGAAGATGTCGAGGTCGTACTCGCGACCGTAGGCCTCCTCGTCCCAGCGCATGGAGCGCTTGAGGCTGTCCATGGCGTGCTGGCATTTGTCGATGTTCTCCGGCTCAACATAGATGCGCAGGGCCACGTTGCGGCCGCTCATGGTGGTGAACTCATCCTCCACGCACCAAAGGTCGCCGGCGACCAGGGCGAACAGGTAGGCGGGCTTCTTGAACGGGTCCTCCCAGCTCGCCCAGTGCCGGTCGTTGTCCGCGCTGCCGCTGGCCACCGGATTGCCGTTGGAGAGCAGCACCGGGTAGCGCTGCTTGTCCGCACTGAGCCGGGTGGTGAAGGTGCTCATCACGTCCGGGCGGTCGAGGTAGTAGGTGATCTTGCGAAACCCCTCGGCCTCGCACTGGGTGCAGAACATCTTGCCGGACTTGTACAGCCCTTCCAGCGCGGTGTTGCTTTCCGGATGGATGCACACGCGGGTTTCGACGACGAACTCGGCGCACGCCGGCTGCAGGGTCAGGTGGCTGTCGTTCACCTGATACTCGTGGGCGCCCAGCTCGCGCTCGTCGAGGACCACCGACAAGAGTTCCAGCTGCTGACCGTCCAGCACCAGCGGCGGCAGGCCGGCACCACAGGCCGGGTTGCGACGCATCGTCAGGCGCGCCTGCACCAGGGTGCGGTCCTCGTGCAGCTCGAAGCTCAGGTGGGTCTCGTCGATCAGGTAGTCCGGTGCCCGATAGTCCTTGAGATGGATGGTTTTCGGCTGTTCGGTACGCATCGTTCGGCTCCATCGATACCCGCTCCCCCGTGGGGAGCGGGTGGGGTGGGGGATAAAAACCGGGCCCGGCTCAGGCCGAGACCGCCAGCTGGTACGCCGTGTACTTGCGGATGTTGATTACCCCGACGTCGAAGATCAGGTACTGGCCCTTGATGCCCTGCAGGGTCCCCTCGACCACCGGCGTCTTGTCCAGGTCGAGGCTGACGATCTTCTCGGGGTAGGCCTCCACCGGATAGCGGATCTCCAGCGGCTCGGCATCCGCCAGGGGCTGGATCGCCTGCACGCCGAAGCGCGCCTGCAGGGCTTCGAGACCCTCCCGGCAGCTCTCGAAGAGCTGCTCGCGCACGCCCGACAGATCGACCCGCGCGGCCTCGCCCTTGAGCAAGGCGCGCCAGTTGGTGCGGTCGGCGACCTGGCTGCGCAGGAGATCCTCCACCAACCCGGACTGCTGGCGGGTGGCGACGCGCAGGATCGGCAGCGCCTGGCAGGCGCCCTGGTCGAGCCAGCGGGTCGGCACCTGGCTGGCCCGGGTGATGCCGACCTTGACCCCGGAAGAGTTGGCCAGGTAGACGACATGCTCGCTCATGCAGAAGCGCTCGCCCCAGGCCGGGTCGCGGCAGGTGCCGAGGGCATGGTGGCACTTCTCCGGACTGACGATGCAGCTGTCGCACTGCGGCAGCTTCTTGAAGCAGGGGTAGCAGTAGCCCTGGCCGAAGCTCTTGCCAGTCTTGCGCCCGCAGTGGCTGCAATGGATCGCGCCCAGGTATTCCAGCCGCAGGGGCCGGCCGATCAGCGGATTGACCGGCACCTGCGCCTCGCCCAGGCGCAGGGCGTACTGCACCGGCGCGTCGAGGCGCGTCGCCATCTTGTCCAATGCACCGCGGGCGAGCTCGGCCATCAGTGCAGGGTGTCCGAAGACTTGAACAGCAGATTGGGGATCGGCTCGCCACTCGATTTGCACTTCTGCTCGCCCATGTAGCCAGTGCGCTCCTCCTCCGGCAGGTTCTGGATCTCCCAGGCGATCATCGCCTGCAGACTCAGCTCCTTCTGCTCCTGGGTCAGCTTGCGGCCATCCGGCCATTTGCCGATCTCCACCGCCAGCTTGAGGCTCTGATAGATTTCCGGGGTGATGTTCTCGATCATTTCTTTGAAGGACGACATGGACGGCTCCAGCAGGATTCTGCCTGCATTCTAACCCAGAGCCGCGCGGGCTGCCCCGGGCGAAGCCGCTCGGAAAACTGCCGGAAACGCCACACCGTCCCTGTCGCAGCGCATGAAACATACTCTCCGGCGGGTCGATAATCCCCCGTCGCGCAGCATGCGCTCTTTCGCAACCCCACCCGGCCGGAACGGCCGGAAAGCGGGCCGCTCCAACCAGACCCCGGCCCCCCGATCGTCTATCTATTTACCGATCCCGAGCTTTTTCATTCTCACCGTGAGTCCATCGAACATGTTGAAGATCCTTCATCTCGCGACAGGGGGCACGGCCTTGCTGCTGTCGTTCGCTCCCGCCTTCGGCAGCGACGCCCTGCCCTTCCTGCAACAGGCCGATGCCGTCTACCTGAACCTGTTCGGCCTGCTCAACCTGCTCCAAGCGCCCGCTGCCGAGCGCTGCGCACGCCCGGCGCAGCGGCTGGTCTCGGCGCTGCTGGTGCTGGGCGCGCTGCTCCAGGCGTCGATCCTGCTGGTGCCGCTGGAGCGCATCGGCGGACAACCGGCCGTGCTGCTCAGCCTGTCCTGCGCCTCGGCCGCCGTGCTCCTGCACCTCGGCCTCGACCTGGGCCGGCGCGCCACCGCGCGGCAAGGCCAGCCCCAGGCCGTCCAGGGAGCGGACGAGGGGGAGTGGAGCGAGCGCGAAACCGGCACGGTGAAGTGGTTCAACACCACCAAGGGCTTCGGCTTCATCGCCCGCGATACGGGGGAGGATGTGTTCGTGCACTTTCGCGCCATTCGCGGCGAGGGGCCGCGGGCGCTGATCGAGGGGCAACAGGTGGAGTTCAGCGTGATTCGGCGCGACCGGGGACTGCAGGCCGAGAACGTGGTCGCCAGACCACGATTCCGGCGCTGAGGAAAAGCCCGCGGTCCGGCCGGATCGCGGGAGCAATGATCGGATCAATAATGGGGCGGCGGCGCCTCGTCGTCGTCCACCGAGCCGAGTTCGCCCAGCAACTCCTCCTGGCGTTTGGCCAGGGCCTCCAGCTGCAGCTGCAGCCGCTCGACCACCCGCTGCTGGGCGACCAGCACGTCGTTCAACGCCTGAATGGTGTCGTCCTGAAAGGCCAGGCGGGTTTCCAGATCGTTGATGCGCGTTTCCAGATTCATGTTCATTCCTCGATGAAGCGGAAGTCCCCGGTCAGCACTAGGCGCAGCTTGTCGCGAATGGCGGCCACCTGTTCGGCCGAGTAGGGCTGCGCCGGATGCCGTCCCCATACCGGGGTCGGCCAAGCGGCGTCGTCGCGCCGGCGCACGATGACGTGCATGTGCAGCTGGGCGACCACGTTGCCCAGGGCCGCCACGTTCATCTTGTCGGCGCCGAAGGTATCCTTGAGGGTTTCCGCCAGCTCGGTGGTTTCCTGCCAGAAAGTCCGCTGGTCTTCGGCGTCGAGCTGGAACAGCTCGACAATCTCTTCCCGCCGCGGCACCAGAACGAACCAGGGGTAATGGGCATCGTTCATCAGCAGCAGACGGCACAGGGGAAAATCGCCGATGGGCAGGGTGTCCTGTTGCAAACGTGAATCCAGGGCGAACATGACCGCTCTCCTTGTTCGGCTTCCGATTGGATCTTAGCAAGCCGTTGGAAAATTACCGTACCCGCTCATCACGCCACAGCGGGCAGTTCGAAGGGATACGCAGCATAGCTAACGGGGCAGATAAACGGAAACCTCCAGCCCGCCGAGGGGCGACTCGCCCAGGGCGATCTCGCCGCCGTGCAGCTCCACCGCCCGGCGCACGATGGACAGCCCCAGCCCGGCGCCCTGGCCGCCGCCCCCCCGGAAGAAGCGCTCGAAGACCTTTTCGCGCAGCGCCGGCGGGATCCCCGGACCGCTGTCCTGCACGCGCAGCAGCAGGCTGTCCGCCGCGGCCTCGAGCTGCAACCGGACGCGCCCGCCCTCCGGGGTGTACTGCACGGCATTGGCGACCAGGTTCTGTACCAGGATCGCCAGGCTGGGCGCGTCGCCGCGCAATTCGTACCCTCCCGCACCGGAGGTTTCCAGGGTCAGCTCCTGCCGCTTGGCCAGCGCCAGCGGCGTCAGCTCGGCCAGCTCGTTACGCAGGAGCACGGCCAGGTCGAGGGGGATCATATTGAGCTGCACCGCCGCCGGCTCCAGCCGGGCCAGCGCCAACAGCTGTCCTACCACCCGGGTCGCCCGCTCGACGCCCGGCTCCAGCTGGCGCAGTGCCTCGTCGCGGTCGGCCGGGTCCGGCGCCTCGAGGGCGTTCTGCGCATGAATGCGCAGCACCGCCAGCGGCGTGCGCAACTCGTGGGCGGCGGCGGCCAGCAGCTGGCGCTCCCGCTCCAGCAGTTGGGTCACTTGCAGCAGCAGGCGATTGAGCGCCGCCATCACCGGCTCCAGCTCCCGCGGCAAAGGCGCCAGCAGGAGCGGCGCCAGGTTGTTCGGATCGCGCGCCCGGATCAGGCCGACCATCCGTTCGAGCGGGGTCAGCCCGCAGCCGATCGCCAGCCAGACCAGCAGAGCCAGCAGCGGCAGGCCGACCAGGTCCGGCAGCAGGCTGCGCTGGGCGATCTTGCCCGCCAGTTCGCCGCGCACGTCCTCGCGCTCGCCCACCAGAATCCAGCGCCGGTCGATCCGGTCATGGAGGGCGAAGACCCGCCAGCGGAACGGCTCCGTCTCCAGCAGGTGATAGCCGACCAGGCGCTCGTCGGCCAAGGTCGCCGGCACCTCCGCCAGCAGACCGGAGAACAGGGTATGCGCGGCGCTCGCCGAATGCAGCAGCAGCCGGCCCTGCTCGTCGAACACCTGGAAGGCCAACTTGCCTTCGTAACGATGGCCCAGCGACAGCGCCCCGTGCCCACCCGGCAGGAACTGCAACCCCAGCGCCTCGTCGAGCATGGCCTGCACCTCCTCGCGCTCGCGCTCGGCCATTCCCCGGCCGACCAGCCCGGCCAGCATCCGGGCGGTCTGCGCCAGCTGGGCATCGAACAGCTCTTCGATTTCGTGCTGGGCATCTCGATAGCTCTTGTAGGTGATCAGCGACAGGGAAAGGCTCAGTACGCCCAACACAAGGGCCAAGGTGCGGGCGCGGATCGAGCGCATCAGGGCTTGTCCACCATGTAGCCGACGCCGCGCACCGTGCGGATCAATTCGGGAAAGAGCTTTTTGCGCAAATGGTGGACATGCACCTCCAGGGCGTTGCTCTCCACCTCCTCGTCCCAGCCGTAGAGCGCCTGCTGCAGCTTGTCGCGGGTCAGAACCCGCCCCGGCTGCGCGAGCAGTTCGTGCAGCAGCAGGAACTCCTTGCGCGCCAGGGCGATCTCCCGCCCCTCGTAGCTGACCGCCTGGCTCTGCGGATCGAGACAGATGCCGCGGTACTCCAGCGCCGGCTGCGGACGGTTGAAGCTGCGCCGCAACAACGCCCGCAGCCGCGCCTTCAGCTCGGCGACATCGAACGGCTTGACCAGATAGTCATCGGCACCGGCATCCAGCCCGGCGATGCGCTCGCTGGTCGCATCGCGTGCGGTCAGTACCATCACCGGCAGCGGATGGCCCGCGGTGCGCAGGCGCCGGAGCACCTCCAGACCGTCCAGTCGCGGCAGACCGAGATCGAGCACGCAGAGGTCGAAGCTCTCGCAGCCCAGCGCGTGCAGCGCGCTGGCGCCGTCCTGCAGCCAATCGACCGTATACCCCTCGGGCTTGAGCGCAGTGCGGATGCCCTCGCCCAGCGCCACGTCGTCCTCCACCAGCAGAATGCGCATGCCCTTGCTCCGTCTTCCTTACTTATTTCAGCTCAACGCGGACCTTGCCGAGCAGCGCTTCGATTTCCTTGTGCCGACCGGCGTCGGCGACCTCGCGACCCGGCCGCGGCGGCGCCGCCAACGCCCTCTGCAGCGCCTCGAGCGCCTCGGGGTAGCGCTTCTGGCGGAACAGGAAATCGCCGTAGAAGTAGTTCGGATCGATGCCCTTCGGGTTCAGGCCCAGGGCCTGCTTGAGCAGCGCCTCGGCGCGCTCGTCGTCGCCGAAGCCGATCGGCCAGCCCGGTACCTGATAATACAGACTGCCGAGGCTGGTGTAGGCCGAACCGTCGAGCGCCTTGGGGTCGGTCGCCAGGGCCTGCTCGAGGCTGGCGCGGGCCTGCTTGGCCAGGTCCAGCGCGCCCAGCCCGCCCTTGGCGCCGGCCCAGGTGCTGAGGACGATGCCGCGCCAGGTCAGCAGCTCGGCCGAGTTCGGCTCGCTCTTGAGCGCCGCCGCAGCCTCGCCGGCAAGACGCTCGAAGGCCGCTTCGCGCTGCGCCTCGGGCAGCTGGTAGTTGATCTCGGCCCAGCGGTTCTGCAGGTGCCGCAGGCTCTGGGTGCCCGCCTCGCTGAGGGCGAAGCCGGGCAGACTGCAGAGCAGCGCGCCGCCCAGCAACAGGCCGCGTAGGATGGATTTCTTCATGGGGTGACTCCGTTCGGTAGGGATGGGGCCTTCGCTCAGGACTTGCCGCGGGCAAAGCGCTGGATGATCGGCAGCTGCTTGCGCAGCGCCTGGTCGACGACCCGCGGCAACAGGCTGTTGAGACGCACGAAGAATTTCTCCGGCCAGCCGATATAGGTCTCCTCCTGCTCCCGCAGGATCGCTTGAGCGAGCGCCTCCGCCACCGTCTGCGGGTCGTCCATCGCCACCTTCAGTTCGTCGTTCATCGCGATCACGTCACTGGCGTTCATCCCCGTGTTGGTTGCCCGCGGTGCGATGTAGAGCACCTTGACCTCGGTATCGGCCAGTTCGCGGCGCAAGGACTCCGAGAAGCCGCGCACGGCGAACTTGCTGGCGCAGTAGGCACTGAAACCGGGGTAGCCGAGGGAGCCGAAGGTCGATCCGATATTGACCACCAGGGCACGTGGTTGCAGGCGCAGCAACGGCAGCAGGCGATGGGTGAGTTGCAGGGTGGCGGTGACGTTCAGCCCGATGATATTGGCGATGGACCCCTCGTCCTGATCCTCCAGCAGGCTGAAACAGTTGACGCCGGCGGCATTGATTAACGTATTCAGCCCACCGAAACGCCGGGCTGCCGCCAGTACCGCCTGACGCCCCTCCGCCTCGGCGATGTCCGCCTGGACGATTTCCAGCTGCGCCGGATAGCGCTTCAGCAGGGCCTGCAGGGGCTCGGCATGGCGGCCCACCAGCAGCAGCCGGGCACCGCCCTCGCAGAGCCGGGTGACCAGCGCCTGACCGATGCCACCACTGGCTCCGGTGATCAATCCTCGACAATCTGACAACTGCATATTTCTCTCCTTAGGCCGTCAACGGCAAACTGCGAAACATGTCGCCGTACAGGCGATAGACCACCTTCGCGGTATGTACCACCGCGGCTTGATCCTGCGCGTCGTCCAGGCGATTCATCAGCCCCCTGAACAACTCGATGTGGTCGAGATCGAGGCTGCCGTGGGAGGTCAGGTAGCTGAACGCCTGCGCCGGCAACCCCAGGGTTTCCTGGAGGGTTCCGGCGGCGCGGGTGGCAATGGCGACACTGGTGCCCTCGAGCACCTGGACCATCCCGAAGAAGCTCGCCGGATTGCCTCGCTGGATGCGGTCGTAAACGTAGCTGACCATCAGCTCGGTGGGCAGGTTGGGCGTGGCATGGCGCACCGCCTCGGCGTCTCCGCCGCAGGCGCGGATGTCGTTGAGAATCCACTCCTGGTGGCCGTACTCCTCCTCGATGTACTCGGCGATCGCCTCGCGCAGCCATTCCAGCCGCTCCGGCAGACGCGCGCCGCAGGCCATCAGCAGCGGCACGGTATGCTTGACGTGATGGTAGGCCTGGCCGAGGAACGCCAGGTAGCTGGCCAGCGCAAGCCGCCCCTGCAGGGCCTCCCCGATGAGCGGCGCCGCCAACAGGTAGTCGCGCTCGGCAGCGGTCTGCTCCTGCAAGCTCGTATAGAAATCCATGGTGTCTCCTTCAAACGTCATGGGCGGCCAGCACACCCTCGATGGCCGTCCGGTAATGCTGAAACAGTGCCGCCCGGCGCAAGCGACCGTTGGCAGTGGCCAGGCCGTTGGCGACGCCGAACGGCTGCTCGGCGCGCAGCCAGTGGTGGACGCGGGCATAGTCCGGCAGGCCGGCATTGACCCGCGCCACGGCCAGTGCCAAGACCTCGTCGGTGGTATCGGCCGCGCGCGGCTGCAGCACCGCCACGTTGGCCGCTTGCGCCTCGCCGTGCAGCCAGGCCTGGGCGATCGGCAGTTGCTGCACCAGTTCGGCCTCGACCCACTCCGGATTGACGTTGCGTCCGAAGGCGGTGACGAACTGATGCTTCTTGCGCCCGTGCAGGACTAGGAAGCCCTCCTCGAAATGGCCGAGATCGCCAGTGCCCAACCAGTCGCCGGTCGGTACCGGCTCGCCGAGGTAGCCGAGCATCCGCGCGCCCCGCACCTCTACCTCGCCGTCGGCGGCCAGGCGCACCTCCAGATGCGGCAGGGGCCGGCCGACGGTGCCGATGCGGCGCTGTTCGGGGGTATTCAGGCAAACCACCGAGGCGCACTCGGACAGTCCGTAGCCCTCGAACACCGGCAGGCCGAGGGCCTCGGCGCGCTCCAGCAGCTGCGGCGCGACCCGCCCGCCGCCGACCGCGACGAAGCGCAGGGAGCCCGGCAGCGGCAGACCGCTCTCCAGAGCCGTCACCCAGGCCAGCAGCAGCTGCGGCAGGAGGATCAGGCTGTTCGGCCGGCTGCGCTCGAGCGCCCCGAGAAAGCACGGCAGGTCGAAGCGGCTGGCTCCCTCGAGACCCACCCGGGCCAGCGGCGCCAGCTCGATCAGCGCCCCGCCCAGCAGCAGCGCGTAGAGGCCGGCGACGTTCTCCAGCAGGACCGCTAGCGGCAGCACGCACAGGTGACGCTCGACCCCGCTCGGCCCGCAGACCTGCCAGAGGCTCGTCGCCACCCGCAACTGCAGATCGGCGCCGAGGCAGACGCCTTTCGGCTGGCCGGTGGTACCGGAGGTGTAGGTGATCTTCGCAGTCCCCGTCGGCAGTTCGGCGACCTGCGGCGGCCGACGCTGCGCGAACCCCTCGGCCAGCGGCTCGAAACCCAGCGGCGCATGGCGGGAAGGATCGGCGGCAATCAGCGTATCGACGCCGGCACTGTCCAGCACATGGCGCTGCTGGTCCGGGGAAAAGAACCCCGGCAGCGGCACGCAGACGACCCCGGCCCGCAACGCCGCCAGATCCCACAGCACCCACTCGATGCCGTTGTCCAGCTCCAGCGACAGGCGCTGGGCACCGATTCGCCGCAGGTAAGCGGCCCGCACCCCGACCTCGTCGAGCAGTTGGCGGTAATCCAGCCGGCGCTCGCCCTCCTGCAATGCCGGTCGCTCGCCCTGGGCCGCCAGGGTCTGCCAGAAGGACTCAACCACAGGCGACATCGGCAACCTCCTGGTACAAGGGCCGATAAGCGAAGCGCTGGTGAAGGCCCAAAAACTGCGCGCGGTTGTGAGGATCGGTGATATTCGCCGCCATGACATGGGGATGGGTGTCGTAGTAATGCCCCCAGTCGGCCAGATCCGCCCCCATGCGGGCCGGGTCCGCCAGCCCCAACTCGACCATCGACAGGTCTAGGCGCTCGAAGCTGTTCAGCAGCATCGCCGTCCCGGTGAAGACGACCCAGCGAAAGCCCTGGACGTCCAGCAGGTCGGTCAGGGCGGTAATCATCAGACGCGCCCCGCCGGGGCCCCGTGCGGCGAAATTGCCCACCTCGACGATATCCCGGCGCGCGACCGGCACGCCCGCGCACCGGCTGATAACGCGCTCGATGGGCTCGTCCAGATAACGCTCGAGAAACAGCCCCTCGGTATCGTCGGCGGGACGCAGGCCGACCACGGCCTGCACCTGCCCGGCCTGATCCTCGAACCCCAGCAGGCAGGGCATAAAATGGTGGATGCGCGCTGCGTAATAGTCGACGAAACGGGCACGAATGAAGGCTTCCAGCTCGCGACGGCGGGCGGAATCAGGAGATTGCTTGACCAGGTGCACACTCAGCGGTCGCTGGCGACCGATCAGCGCCAGCGGTTCGTGCTCCCATGACAGCTCCATCTTGCGGACCTCGGGGGGACGTGTAGGGGATGGAGGCATTCTCGTACCCCCAGCCTTAACAAACGCTTAAGTCTGTATAAAGCCGGCAGGGCATTTTCCAGGCCTGCCGGCCTATCGCACCGAGCACACCTACGGACGGCTCGAGGAGCGCGAGCGCACTCGCTGTAAATAAACAAGCGTTTCAAGCTTGTAGAAACATTTAATAACAATTATTCTAGAAACAAGAACGATTAACGATTAGCCTGAATTGGCTACAGCACTGCCAATGCCGACCGTTCGACAGAGTGGCGGCCTGTAGCACCAAGCTCCCCCTCCATGAACGGAGTTGCCTGAGTGATAGCGACAGCTTGCCGGGTGTCAGGAGGAAGCGCACCGACTGTCCCAACGCGTCGGTCAGCACATGGGGCCTGCTGCCGAAGCGAGGGCGCATCCACGGAATTGCCATTTTTGAGCAATCGCGCGCATGGGCAGGAAATGTCAAGGCGACCTCGGAACCTCCTTAGGTTCGCCTCATTACAACTCAGAAGATTTGCCATGCTAAATATCTTTGGCATTCCCGGCATTTATCGGTCAGATCGACTATTTAGACAGCCAGCCCGAATGTTTGGAGTCGGCATGCTGGCCGTCCTGAGCTGTAATTGTCCACTGACTCAGGCTCAAGACACCGATGCTGTCGAAACTGAATCGGCCAAAGAGGATCGCTTGGATACCCGCGGGAATTTACTGGGAGATATGCTCGGCTTTCGCCAGTGGCTTTACCAATATGGCGTGACGCTGAGTATCCAAAGTGATGACGAGCTGTGGACCAACACCACGGGGGGAACCAAAGAACATACAACGTACGATGGAGTAGGCACCGTGCAGGTCGCCGTCGATCTGGAAAAGCTCATCGGTCTTGAAGGGGGCCTGTTCAATGTAAGCTGGCTCAATATCCGCGGCCGCTCCATCACGGAAGACCAACTTGGCGACTATAACCCCATCAGTGGTTATGAAGCCTATCAATCCAATCGCTTGCTGGAGCTCTGGTATCAGCAGAGTTTTCTGGATGATCGACTGGATATAAAAATCGGCCAGCAGGCACTGGATAGCGAATTTCTCATCAGCGATTACGCCAGCCTGTTCATCAACTCCAATTTCGGCTGGCCCATGGCGCCCTCCATCAACCTGTATTCGGGTGGCCCTTCCTGGCCTCTGGCATCGCTGGGCGTTCGCTTCCACTATCAACCTACCGATCAGCTGTCGCTGCTATTTGCCGCCGCCAACGATAATCCGACCGGCCACAGCTTTTATAATGAAAAAGATCCTTCCAACCAAAGCGTGCATCCACACGGCGACAACTTCAATCTCGACACGGGCGCCCTGCTGATCAGCGAGGCCCAGTACAGTATCAATCCGCAACCGGAAGGCCTGACCGACGCCAGTATCGACCCCGGCTTGCTCGGCACCTACAAAATCGGCGGCATGTACGATACCGCTCAATTCGCGGATCAGCGCTACGATAAAGACGGTAAGCCACTGTCCTCGCCCGAGAGTTCGGGTATTCCCAAAGAGCATCGGGGCAACTGGATCTTTTACGCCATCATGGATCAAATGATCTGGCGACCCTCATTGGCCTCCCCCACTTCGGTAGGTGTATTTGCGCGCGTGACCAGCAACAGGAGCGATCGAAATGTGGTCAGCTTTGTGGCGGATGCGGGATTTAACCTGACAGCACCGTTCAAAAACCGAGAAAACGATATCTTCGGTATTGGCTGGGGTATGGGGCACACGGGAAGCAAAGCCAGGGATGCCGATCGGGATGCCCGCTCATATGCGGATGGCTATTATCCTGTCCGTCAGGACGAGCATCATATTGAAGTCACTTATCAAGCACAGGTTACGCCGTGGCTTATTATCCAACCCGACTTTCAATATATCCATAGGCCCGGTGGCGGTGTATTGAACGAGGAAACAGGCCACAGGCTACACGACGAAACCCTATTTGGCTTGCATACCCGCGTCATATTCTGAAGCACCGTTTCGGTCAGGTGTTGTCTGCCATGGACTAAGCATCGCGGCACAACTCTTCCGGACGCACTATTTATCAACTGAATTAGGCAGAAAGCTTGCGTCAAGCGGATGACTGCTGCTAGCCTAATAAGAATCAATCGCAGTTATGAGGCGCAAGCAAAAATGCACAGTACACTCACTGAAGGAGTTGCCTTGCCATCCGCCCACATCCCGCTGCATCAGCTCCCCAAAGGCGCTAAAGCCACGATTGTGGACATCGTCTCCCACGCGGTGTTTGGCGATATGGATGAGCAGGTGACGTTACGACTGAAGGAGTTGGGTTTTTTGCCCGGCGCCATGTTGCAAGTCATCGGCTTTGGCCTGTTTGGCTCCGATCCGGTTGCCGTACGCATCAATGGCACCAAGTTTGGTTTGCGCCGAGCCGAGGCCGAGAAAGTCCTCGCTACCATTCACCCCATGTGACGCCCTTATGTCTCAGCCTGTTTTGCACTTTGCTCTGGTGGGCAACCCCAACTGCGGGAAAACCGCACTCTTCAACTGCCTGACCGGCGCCAAGGCCAAGGTAGCAAACTACGCCGGTGTCACCGTGGAAAAGCGTAGCGGCCCGCTCGCTGGCCTGTCCCGCCCCGCCGAGCTGATCGACCTACCCGGCACTTACAGCCTGTACGTGGCCTCGCCCGATGAGCAGGTAGCGCGCCGCGTGATCCTCGGCGAGATGGCCGGCGAGGTGCGTCCCGACGTGCTGGTGGCGGTCATCGATGCCACCAATATCAAACTGGGCTTGCGCCTGGTGCTGGAGCTGAAAGCGCTGGGCCTGCCGATGGTTCTGGTGCTCAATCTTGCCGACGCAGCACGCAGCCGTGGCATCAACATCCGTACCGAACTGCTGGCCGAACGCCTAGGCATGCCTGTGGTGGAAACCGTCGCCGTGCGCAAGAGCGGTGTGGGCGACCTGCAGGCGGCGCTGCGCAGCCTGGCCGCTAGCGTGCAGACGCGCACGGGCAACCTCAGCCTGCCCGAACGTAGCGAAGCGGTTGAGTCCGTGTACGCGCGCATCGACGCCTTGTTGGCCGAGTGCGTCGATGCTCCGGAGTTCACACCGCGCTGGCAGGACAAGCTGGACGCACTGGTCATGCATCCGGTACTGGGGGTGGCGATTCTGGCGGCCATCCTGCTGTTGATGTTCCAGGCGGTGTTCGCTTGGGCAGCACCGGTGATGGACGGTATCGAAGCCTTGGTCGGCTGGTTGGGCGAGCAGGTCGGCGCACTGCTGCCGGCCGGCATCCTGCACGACTTTGTGGTGGACGGCCTGATTGCCGGCATGGGCAGCGTGCTGGTTTTCCTGCCGCAGATCATCATCCTGTTCGCCTTCATTCTGGCGCTGGAAGACTCCGGCTACCTGCCACGCGCAGCCTTCTTGCTGGACCGCATGATGCGTGGCGTTGGCCTTTCCGGCCGCTCGTTTATCCCGCTGTTGTCCAGTTTTGCCTGTGCGGTACCCGGCATCATGTCCACCCGCTCCATTGCCAACCCGCGTGAGCGCCTGGTCACCATCATGACGGCGCCATTGATGACCTGCTCGGCGCGCTTGCCCGTGTATGCGCTGGTGATCGGCGCCTTCATACCGCACCGCACGGTTTGGGGCCTGTTCAATCTGCAAGGGCTCACCCTGTTCTGCCTGTATATCGCAGGTATCGCCAGTGCCGCGCTGGTGGCGTGGATCACGCGCAAGCAACAGGGGGAAGGCGACTCCTTCCCCCTGTTGCTGGAGTTGCCCAACTACCGCTGGCCCAACCTGTACCACTTTCTAGTGGGGCTGAAAGAACGGGCATGGATTTTCCTGAGCCGCGTGGGCACCGTCATCCTCGCGCTGTCCATCGTGCTCTGGTTTCTGGCGACCTTCCCCCATGCACCGGAAGACGCCACACTGCCGGCCATCGAATACAGCTTTGCGGGCATGCTGGGCAAGCTCATACAGCCGCTGTTCGAGCCACTGGGCTTCAACTGGCAGATGTGCATTGCACTGATTCCGGCCATGGCTGCGCGCGAAGTGGCGGTCAGCACGCTGGCTACCGTGTACGCGGTCAGTGGCGGTGAGGATGCGCTGGGTAGCTCGCTCGCTCATAGCTGGACCGTTCCGGTGGCATTGGCTTATCTGGCCTGGTTTGTGTATGCGCCGCAGTGTCTGTCGACCATTGCCGTGGTAAGGCGCGAAACCAACTCGGTACGGGCCACACTGATATTTACCGGTTACCTGTTTGCGCTGGCCTACGTCGCTGCACTGCTGGTGCGGCAACTCTCGGCAATCTGGCTGTAAAAGAGGAGGTGAAATATGGCAGGTCAATGGATACAGGATGCCATCGTCGGGCTAGTGGTGGCGTGTGCGGTACTGTACCTGCTGCGCAAGTATCTGCCGCGTCGCCGCAAGGCCGCAGGCCGCGGCAGCTGCGGGAACTGCTCTGGCGGTAAGTGCCACTAAGTTGGTCTCGCCGATGCCTGGCCTGGCTACGGCATCGTAGCCGGCAGCCAGTCCAGCGAACCCAGTCTGCACCCGGCTGCTCGTTCAGCTTGGCCGACGCGCCCAGGCCCCGCCGATGGCGCCGGTCAGGCAGCCGGCGAGCAGTCCGGCGACATGCGCGGCATTGGCAATGGCGCCCAGCCCCAGGGCGCTGACCAGCCCGGACAGGCAGACCAGCAGCCAGACCAGCATCATCACCACCACCCCCGGCGGCAGACGATAGGCCGCATCGGGCGAGAGCCGGTGGAAGATCCAGCAGTGTCCAAGCAGGCCGTAGAGCACGCCGGACAGGCCGCCGAACAACCCTGGGCCGCCGAACAGGTATTGCGCGGCGTTGGAAGCCAAACCGAACGCCAAGGTCAGGAGCAGCAGCATCAGGCTGCCCTGGCGCGCCTCGATGCGCCGCCCCAGCTCCCAGTACCAGAGCGAGTTCATCGCCAGGTGCAGCCAACCGAAGTGGAGCAGCATCGGCGTCAGCAGACGCCACCACTGCCCCGCCGCGAGGCTTTCCGTCAGGGGCACGAAATACAGGTAATCGCCGCGGATGTGGAAGGCCTGGAAGCTCAGCCAGCCGACGGTGGCGAGGTTTTCCCCGAGCAGGGTTAGCGCCGCTACCAGCAGGGTCGCCAGCAGCATCAGCGAGGTCAGCGGACTATGACGCAACTGGCGGAAAACGCCAGACGCGCGACGCGGTTCCGCGGGCCTCAGCCCCTGCGGATCGCCCTCGGGAAAGCGTACATAGAGCAGGTTCACCTCGTGGGCCAGACGGGGATCGGGAACCCAGAGCACCTGCTCGCCGCCATCCTCGCTAACCCGGTGAGGCACGCCTAGGCGCCGCAGTAGGGCGACGAAACCGCTGAGATCGGTCCCCAGTGGCAGGCGCAGGGCTTCAATCGCTGTATTCATGAGGAGCCTCCGGGCGCTCCACCTCGACCCAGGCGAATTTCTGGGGGTCGAGCTGGGTTTCCTGGTCCAGCCGGTAGGCCACCAGCTTGCCGAACATCACCGCGCTGTAGTCGAGGCAGGCCAGGTTGGGACGGATCAGCGTCGGCTGCCCGTGGCGCCAGTAATGTCCGACGAACAGCGGCGGCTGCTCGGGACCATAGGAGGGCAGCTCGCTCCTGTGCACCGGGGAAATCGGCATCTGCGCGACCGGTTCGGGCAGCGGGTCCGGCTGGAAGACGATGTCGCCGTAGGTCTGCGGCTGGTCCGCCCAGAACTTGGTACGAAAGGTCTCGCGGCTGAGTCCGTCCCGCCCGGTCAGCGTCATGCCATGGGGCAGGCGCATGTTGATGCCGCGCAGCAGGCGTTCGAAGACCTGATGGGCGAAACTGTCGGACAGCGCGGAGGCCTTCAGGAAAGGCTCGTCGATCCGGCCATCCGGGTATTGCTGGCGCAACGGATCGATCAGGCTGGCGTCCCAGCAGGCATGCACGACCCGGAAGCGACCGGCGTCGACGAACAGCGGCAGCTCGTAGAACCAGTCGAGAAAGGCCTGCCAGTCGCCCGGATGGTTGGCGAACTGCGTCAGGGTCTCGTGGATCAGGTGCTCGTTGCGCGGGGTGTGTTCGCGCACGTGCTGCAGGCCGCTTTCGGGCGGCGCCTCGGTGGACCAGCCCAGCAGGTTGTATTCGTGGTTGCCCATGACGCACAGCGCCTGGCCGGCCTCGACCATGCCGTGCACCAGATGCAGGGCCTCGCGGATACGCGGACCGCGATCGACGATGTCGCCGACGAACAGCGCCAACCGCCACGGATGACGCCACACACCGCCCTGCCGCCGATAGCCGAGACGCTCGAGCAGGGCCTCCAGACTATGGCCGCAGCCATGCACGTCGCCGATCAGATCGTAACTGCGCGCAGGATCCAGCAGCATCAACTGCCACCGCCCAGACGACTACCCCAGCCCAGCTTGGTCCGGCACACCTCGTAGTAGTTGTGGTCCAGCGGATGGATCAGTTGCAGCCGCTGCGGCTTCTTGCTGATGGTGACGATGTCCCCGGGCGAACAGGTGAAATGGTTCTGCCCGTCGCAGGACACCTGGGGATAGATGTCCATCTTCGGCGAAACCACGATCTTCAGCTCGCTGTTGCCGGCAACCACGATCGGCCGGCTCGACAGGGTGTGCGGATACATGGGCACGATGACGATGGCATCCAGCTTGGGATGCATGATCGGCCCGCCGGCCGACAGGGCATAGGCGGTGGAGCCGGTCGGCGTGGAGACGATCAGGCCGTCGGACTTCTGGCTACAGACGAACTGGCCGTCGATGTACAGCTCGAACTCGATCATCCGCGTCGACTTGCCCGGATGCAGCACCACGTCGTTCAGCGCATCGCCCTGACCGATCGGCTCCAGCTTGCGGCGCACCTGGGTTTCCAGCAGGAAGCGGCTCTCCACGGTGTACTGCCCGTCGAGTACCTCGGCGACCCTGAGCTCCAGCTCGTCGGGACGGATGTCGGTGAGAAAGCCTAGGCTGCCGCGATTGACGCCCAGCACCGGCACCTTGTAGCGGGCCAGGGCGCGCGCCGCGCCGAGCATGCTACCGTCGCCGCCGACGACGACGACCATGTCGCAAACCTCGCCCAACTGCTTGCGCGAGGACACCTGCAGGCCATGCCCGGGCAGCAGTTCGGCGATACTTTCGTCGAGGATCACGTGCAGGTGCCGGTCCAGGAGAAATTTCTTCAGTCGGCGGATGGTATCCACCACCTGGGTACTGCCCAGGCGACCGATAATGCCAATATTGCGGAAGTGCTCCATGGGGCTCCTGCGGGGGCTGCGATTACAGGCAAGAGGCGATTATGCGGGAAAGCTGGGCAGAGCGGCAAACCACCCCCAACGGGGGGGAAACGGGACCTTTCGGCAGTCTCGCCGATCTCCCGGCGTGCCTTCGCCTGCCCCAGGTGCGCGACTTGGCCTGGACCCTGCTGTCGCCGCCCCTGCTCGCTGCCGCGCCCTGGCCGCAGCGCCATCCGCTGGCGGCCAGCCGCTGGGCACGCGAGCCGGGCGGCCTGGCCGACTGGCTGCGAGCGCTGGACGCCTGTAGCGCTCCGCTGGACGCCTGGCTGGCACAGCATCCGACGCGCCGCCTGGGCCTCTATTACGAGCGGCTCTGGCAGTTCGCCCTGAACCAAGCGCCTGGAGTCCGTCTGCTCGCCGCCAACCTGCCGATCCGCTTGGGCAGCAGCACCCTGGGTGAGCTGGACCTGCTGCTGCAGGATGCCGAAGGGGTGCATCACCTGGAGCTGACGGTCAAGCTCTACCTCGGACTGGCAGCAAACGCCGGCCGCGATCCGACCCGATGGATCGGCCCCGGCCAGCATGACCGGCTCGACCTCAAGCTGGAGCGCCTCAGCCTGCATCAGCTGCCGCTGTCGAGCACTCCGGCGGCACAGGCCATTCTGAGCGAACTCGGCATCGCGGCCCCGCAGGCCAGCTGCTGGTTCGGCGGCTATCTGTTCTATCCTTGGCCGGATGGCTGCCCCTCCCCCGTCGGCGCCAATCCGGCGCACCTGCACGGTCGCTGGCTGGTCCGGCACGACTGGCCGGACTTTCTTGCCGCCAGCCCCGAGGGTCGCTGGCAACCCCTGCCCCGCCATGCCTGGCTGGCTCCGACCCGACTCGAGACGGCGGACCTCTGGACGAAGGAGAGACTGGACGCCTGGTACGCAGGGCAGGAGCCTGCAGCACCGGCACAGCTGCTGATCCGACTGACGGCGGGCGAAGCCGGCGAGTGGTGCGAGGCAGAGCGGGTATTCCTAGTCGGCGATGCCTGGCCGGACACAGCCTAGAATCAGCCCCGCGAGCCCAGCCGCTGCAGACGCTCGGCCAACGCTCGCCGCCCCTGCAGCCCGCCAGTGTGTACGAAAACCAGTCGACTGCCGCGGGGAACTCCACCGCATTCGATCTGCTCACGCAGCGCCAGCAGGGCCTTTCCGGTATAGACGGGGTCCAGGGGAATGCCCCCTTCCCGCTCGCTGTCGAGGATGAAACGCGCCAGATCCGCATCGAGCCGGGCGAATCCGCCGCGACTGGCATCCAGCAGGCGGTAACCCACATCGGCCACGCCAGCCTCGGCGAGAATTGCCCGGACCTGCGGCGCCACGCCGTGACTCGCCGGCACCGCCAGAGCACCATGGACCGGATGCATCCCGGCCTCGGCAAGGACCAGGCCGGCCAGCGTGGTTCCGGTACCGGCGGCCAGCCACCAGCCGTGGTAGTCGGACCAGCCGAGCGCTTCCAATCCGGGCAACAGCATGTCCCGCAGAACCGTGCAGCCCAACGCACCGGGCAGACCGCCACCGCCTTCCGGTACCGGATGCAGACGGGGATAGCGCTCGCGCCAAACGTCCCAGAAACCGTCCCGGTGGCGCGCCCGGTAACCGCCATAGCCGAGCCAGTGCAAGTGCATGCCGGAGGTCTGCAGATCGCGCACGGTCGGCGTTTCGCAGGGCTCGCCGCGCAGCAGCCCCACCGTGGGGAAGGCAAAACGCCGCCCGGCCGCAGCCAGCGCATGCAGGTGATTGGAATGGGGACCGCCCAGGCTGATCAGCCCCTCGGCTCCCTGGCGGGCGGCAGCCGCCAGATGGGGCGCCAGCTTGTACCACTTGTTGCCGGAGATCAGCGGGTCGATCAGGTCGAGCCGGAGTACACCGACCTCGACGCCGGCAGCGGCCAGCCAGCCGAGCGCGAGGGGCTGGAGTGAAACCGGCGGCGACCAGCGGATCTCCCGCATCGGCAGTCAGCCGGCAGTGCGCAGGCGGCTTCCCGGCTTGTGCCGGGAACAGCAGCCGGATTCGCCGGTAACGAAACGCTGGGGGCTGTCGACCCGGTCGATCGGCAGCGCGCAACGTCCGCCGCCGGGTAACACGGCCTCGCAGGTCGGCTGCTGGAAATGGCTCAGCCACTGGCGGTACCGGTCTTCGCTGACCGAGCACTTGGCCGCAACGTAGGCCATAGGGTTCTCCTGGTAGCGGGCGATGTCCTGCAGCGGAATGGTCAGGTGACCCGCACCGGGATGGTAGACTACGAAGGTCAGACCGAGGGCAGCCATCTTCTCGAGGGCCTGCTCGACACCCCGGGCCGCCAGTTGCTCCTGTTCATGCCGGCCCCTGAGAGCATCCTCCTGCCCCTGCCTATCCCGCTCTTCGCAGGCGTTCAGCTCGGCTTCGAGTTCGTCCACCCGCTCCTGCAGAGCCTGCCGGATGCGCCGTTGCTCGTCCGCCTGAGCGCCATGCTCGCGCTCCTGCAGGGCGAGTAGCCGAGCCATCTCGGCCTCCGCCCGCTCCAAGGGCTCGGAGTGGACTTGCCGTTGCGCCTCGAGGCTGGCATTCAGTTCCTGTTGCCGGCGCAGCTGATCGCGCAACTGCTGCACCTCGGCCTGCAGGTCCCTGAGCTGTCGCTCGGCGGCCTGCTTCAGCCTTTCCAACGCAGCCTCGTGGTGATGGTTCAGATCGCGGATATGCAGGCGTTGCCGCTTGATCAGGTGGGCAGTCTTCTGGCGCTGCTCGTCATTCCAGTCCTTGCCGGGCAAGCCCCTGGCAGTAGCGACCGGCCCCTGCCTCCCCGGCATGCTCAAATGCGACGGCGCCCCGCCGGCCGTCGATGCCTCGTCCTCTTCGCCGAGCAAGCCAAGATGATTGCGCGTGGCCGCATCGCGCAACGCCAGCAGATCCTGCGGCTCGGGATCCCACAGGTGCATCTGATGCCAAGGCACCGGGCACTGGCTACGGCAGACCAGGCGAATCGGCCCACCACCGAGATCCATCCCCGGGCCACCCCGCTCGGACAATTGCCGCAAGGGAATATTCCAGCCGGGATCGGCCGCGCCGTCCTCGTCAAAATCCAAGTGGAAGAAAACCGCGGCCCGCACCTCCCGCCGGGGGGAAATCAACAAGTAGGCGAGACGCACCTGCTGATCGGCCAGATCCGGCAGGCCGACGACGCCATCGAGTACGGCCTCGAACTCCGGAAAGAGCATTTCCCGGCACACACCGCCCTCATTGAAGAACATCACGGCCTCAACCATTTTCTGTTTTTTCTGCACGGTCTTGGTCTCTTGTCGTGTTTTTCCTGATCCATGGCACCAACCCGCAATACCGCGATCACACGCTGGCAGCTCCACAAGGCAAGCAAGTCTAGGTAAAAGAAGCCGAACGGCAACAGTCGCTCGGAGCGGCGACTATGCCCGACGACCATGGGGCAAAACCGTAGAACACCGCATAGCAGCCTTTCGACATGAAATTGCCTTTATCCGTTCCGCAAGAATCATCTCCGGCTTGGCATTCCCGGCATCCCTCCCTACCCTGAGCGGATTTCCCACCACCCTCCCGCTCATGCGCAGACTCCAGTCCATCCCGGCGCTACTGATCCTCGCAGCCCTCCTCGGCACCTGTGCGAGCTGGAGCACACCAGACTCGCCCGGACATTACCTCACCGACCTGAGCAGTACGCTCATTTACGAAGAGGGCGCGCTGGATGCCCAGGCCAATTTGCTGGCCATTCGCCCCGAGCTATATCCCAGCGACTACCGGAGCCCGGAGCATCTGCGCCTGAAACTCGCCGCCATTCTGGACCGGGCGCGTGACAGTGGCCTCCTGAACGAGCACAGCGTGGTCGCCCTACCCGACCAGATCGGGACCTGGCTGTTGCTCGACGGCGAAAGGGCCGAACTCTATAGCGCCCGAAGCTTTTCCGAAGTCCGTGCATGGCTGGCCCTGAACAATCCGCACCGACTGGCCTGGAGCTGGCTGCAGAGCGAAGGCTTTCCCGGAATGGGAGAAACCCTGCTGCGCATGAAGGCAGAAGGAATGGCCCGCGACTACCAGCAACTGTTCGGCGCCCTGGCCCGAGAGTATCGCATCACCCTGCTGGCGGGCTCCGTGCTACTACCCGAACCTCGACTGGAGAACGGCAACCTGCTCACGGGCAACGGTCCGCTCTACAACCTCGCCCCGGTTTTCGGCCCGGACGGCCATCTGCTCGGCCCTCCCCATGCGCAACCGTGCACGACAAAAGCTCGCAAGCAGGCCACAGTACAGGAGGTACAGACAAAGAAAATCAAGGTGCTGGTCCGCCGCGAGGGGTGCCTGTCACATAGCCTGGCGATGACAACCGGCATGAAAACCGGCATTGCGCTGTTCCTGCGGGGCCGCCTGTGGCCAGTCAAAGACTTGGCGGACTGCTGCGAATGGTCGGCTGCCCATGCACCGAGAAGGGAAAGTGCAGCACCTGGCAGTCATCTGCTGAATATTCGGGGCACCGCACAATCCTCGGCAGATCTTCCGGCGGAGGGCCGGTGACGGCAGGTACATGGTCGAGTACTCACATTTCGGTGGCGTCTTCCGCCGGCTCTGCGGGATCTCGCTCGGCAGCGTGGAACTCGAGAAGTTCTTCTTGATAGTCATCCATAGGGACTGCTCCTGATCGGCTGGTTAATTTGGAAAGGCAACAGACAGACAAAGTCCATGCCAAAAAAGCCTAGACGAATCAGATGACCATTGAATTAAAAAGCGGGCCCAATGAAAAAGCCCCCAGATATTGCTATCTGGAGGCTTTCATATATGGCGCAGCGGACGGGACTCGAACCCGCGACCCCCGGCGTGACAGGCCGGTATTCTAACCGACTGAACTACCGCTGCGCGTCGGCTGGACTTTCGTCCATTTCTCGCAAGCTCTGGTGGCTGATGACGGGATCGAACCGCCGACCCCCTGCGTGTGATGCAGGTGCTCTCCCAGCTGAGCTAATCAGCCATCGCCTTGCGAGGTGGCGCGCAATTTACCCACGAACCGAAGCTAAGTCAACAGCCCGCCTGAATTTTTTCTTCGAGAGGGATAACCTTGGGGATGTGGGTGTGGATGTGCTTTTCCGAAATGCGGCGTAGCCGTGCGAGACATATAGCACGGGCTCGGAAAAAGCGCGCGATGGCACGAAACTCACCCTCAAGGCACCAAGAGAGTGCATGCCCCACAAGTCCCAAGAGGAGAGCCGCCGAGCGGGATCAGTCCAGGTAGATCATCTTGCGTGTCATGCCGCCGTCGACAACGAACTCCTGACCGGTGACGAAACCGGCACGGTCCGACAGCAACCAAGCAACCAAGGCGGCGACATCCTCGACCGACCCTACACGGCCTGCAGGATGCTGAACATGATTCTGTGCAGACAGCGGCGCTTGCTGACGCTCGCTGGGACTGCGCGCATCGATCCAGCCGGGGCTGACGGCATTCACCCGCACATCGGGTCCGAGGCTGATCGCCAGGGCATGGGTTAGCCCCAGCAGGCCGGCCTTGCTGGCAGCGTAAGCCTCGGAGTTCGGCTCGGACTGGTGCGCACGGGTCGAAGCGATGTTGACCATGGCACCATGGTGCGCCTGCAGATAGGCGGAGCAGTGCTTGGCCAGAAGCAGCGGACCAGTCAGGTTCACCCCCAGCACATGGTTCCAGTGGCTGAGCCTCAGCTCCGCCAACGGAGGATTGCGAGGATCGGCGAAGGCAGCATTGCAGACCAGTGCGTCGAGGCGACCGAATTGCCCGAGCACCTCGGCCACCCCCATTGCCACCTGGCTTTCCTGAGCGACGTCCATGCCGACGAACCAGGCACTGCCGCCCAGTGCCTTGGCCACCCTGGAGCCGCGCTTGCGGTCGATATCGACGAGCACCACTTGCCAACCCTCGGCAATCAGCCAGGCAGAGATACCCAGCCCGATGCCGCGCACCGCTCCGGTGACCAAGGCAACCTTGCCGTTACTCGGCGGCCTGTCAGTCTCCAGGCTCAGATCGATCACAGCGCGGCCAGTCCGCGGGCGAGGTCGGCCTTGATGTCCTCAATGTCTTCCAGACCGACCGCCACCCGGATCAGGCTGTCGCTGATCCCGGCCGCGGCTCGCGCCTCCGGGGTCAGGCGTCCGTGGGAAGTGGTGGCCGGATGGGCGATGGTGGTCTTGGTATCGCCCAGATTGGTGGTGATGGAAATCATCCGGGTGGCGTCGATGACCCGCCAGGCCGCCGCCTTGTCGCCCTTCACCTCGAAGCTGACCACCGCACCGAAACCGCTCTGCTGGCGCTTGGCCAACTCATGCTGCGGATGGCTGGACAGGCCGGCATAGTAGACCTTCGCCACCTGCGGCTGCCGCTCCAGCCACTCGGCCAAGGTCTGGGCGCTGGCGCAATGGGCGAGTATGCGCACCTTGAGAGTCTCCAGCCCCTTGAGGAACAGCCAGGCGTTGAACGGGCTGAGGGTGGGACCGGCGGTGCGCAGGAAGCCAACCACTTCTTGCATCAGTTTGGCGCCGCCGGCCACCACGCCACCGAGGCAACGGCCCTGCCCATCGATGTACTTGGTTGCCGAATGGATGACGAGGTCGGCACCGAGAGCCAGCGGCTTCTGCAGCACCGGCGTGCAGAAGCAGTTGTCCACTGCCAGCAGCGCGCCCTTGGCGTGGGCGATCTCGGCCAGTGCGGCGATGTCGACCAGTTCGGCCAGCGGGTTGGACGGCGACTCGACGATGAACAGCTTGGTGTTGGGCTTGCAAGCCGCGGCCCAGGCCTCCAGGTCGGCCAACGGCGGGTAGTCCACCGCGATGCCGAAGCGCTTGAAGTACTTGTCGAACAGGCTGATGGTCGAGCCGAACACGCTGCGCGAGACCAGCACATGGTCGCCGGCGCTGCACAGGCTCATCACCATGGCCAGGATCGCGCCCATGCCCGATGCGGCAGCAACCGCCTGCTCGGCGCCTTCCAAAGCAGCGATGCGCTCCTCGAAAGTGCGCACCGTGGGATTGGTGTAGCGGGAATAGACGTTGCCGGGTTGCTCGCCGGCAAAGCGTGCGGCCGCGTCGGCGGCGCTGCGGAACACGTAGCTGGAGGTCATGAACAGGGCTTCGCCGTGCTCTCCCTCGGGAGTACGCCGCTGGCCGGCACGCACCGCCAGGGTGTCGAAACCCACGCCATCCAGGTCGCTGTCCAGCCGTCCGGCATCCCACTCGATCGTCATAATCCTTCCCCTTGCATGAGAGCGGCCGTTGCCACTCGAAGCCTCAAGCACCTTCGCTTGCCGCTCAGTTGTTGTACAGGTCGATGATCGCGCTGACCGCCGTGTTGCGGGCCTTGCTGGCATCGTTGCGAGCCTTCTCGATCCGCTCCAGATAGGCCTCGTCGATGTCCCCGGTAACGTACTTGCCATCGAAGACGGCACAGTCGAAGTTGTCGATCTTCACCTTGCCACCGCCCACCGCATCGATCAGGTCGGACAGTTCCTGGTAGACCAGCCAGTCGGCGCCGATCAGCTCGGCCACTTCCTCGGTGCTGCGACCATGGGCGATCAGTTCGTGGGCGGTGGGCATGTCGATGCCGTACACGTTGGGATAACGCACCGCCGGTGCCGCCGAGCAGAAGTAGACCTTCTTGGCGCCCGCCTCGCGGGCCATCTGGATGATCTGCTTGCAGGTGGTGCCGCGCACGATGGAGTCGTCCACCAGCATGACATTCTTGCCGCGGAACTCGAGGTCGATGGCGTTGAGCTTCTGGCGCACGGACTTCTTGCGCGCCGCCTGCCCCGGCATGATGAAGGTGCGGCCGATGTAGCGATTCTTGACGAAACCCTCGCGAAACTTCACGCCCAGGTGGTTGGCCAGCTCCAGTGCCGCGGTACGGCTGGTGTCGGGAATCGGGATGATCACGTCGATGTCGTGCTCGGCGCGCTCGCGGAGGATCTTCTCGGCCAGCTTCTCGCCCATGCGCAGCCGCGCCTTGTAGATCGAGACGCCATCCATGAAGGAATCGGAGCGCGCCAGATAGACGTGCTCGAAGATGCACGGCGAGTACTTCGGACTGTCCGCGCACTGGCGGGTGAACAGCTTGCCGTGCTCGGTGATGTAGACTGCCTCGCCCGGTGCCAGGTCGCGGATCAGGCTGAAGCCGAGCACGTCGAGGGCGACGCTTTCCGAGGCGATCATGTACTCCACGCCCTCGTCGGTCTGGCGCTGGCCGAAGACGATCGGGCGGATCGCATTGGGATCGCGGAAGCCGACGATGCCATAGCCGGTGATCATCGCCACCACGGCGTAGCCGCCACGGCAGCGACGGTGCACGCCGGAAACCGCGGCGAACACGTCCTCCTCGGTCGGCTGCAGCTTGCCGCGCACCGCCAGCTCGTGAGCGAAGACGTTGAGCAGCACCTCCGAGTCGGAGCTGGTATTCACGTGGCGCAAGTCGGACTCGTAGATCTCGCGGGACAACTGGTCGACGTTGGTCAGGTTGCCGTTGTGCGCCAGGGTGATCCCGTAGGGGGAGTTGACATAGAACGGCTGGGCCTCGGCCGAACTGGAACTCCCGGCCGTTGGGTAGCGCACGTGGCCGATACCCATGTGGCCGATCAGGCGCTGCATGTGCCGCTGCTGAAACACGTCGCGGACCAGGCCATTGTCCTTGCGCAGGAACAGCCGTCCCTCATGGCAGGTGACGATACCGGCAGCGTCCTGGCCGCGATGCTGAAGGACGGTAAGCGCGTCATACAGCGCTTGATTGACGTTGGACTTACCGACAATACCGACGATGCCACACATGTGACGCAACCCCTGCTAGTAGTTCAGGCTAATTCCGGGCGCCCGCCGAGGCCGGCCCCATCTGTCTTTCGGAGGCTCAGCGCGGCATGCCTATCCCGCCGGCAGGCCATTGGCTGGAAAACCCGAGGATGAGATTCTTCGACCAGTCGGCGACCATCAGGAAATGCGGCAGCAGGGCCGACTGCTGCCACCAGACATCCTGCTGCACCGGCGCCAGACTGAGCAGACCGACCAGCAGTACCACCAACAGTCCCCCCCGGGCCGCACCGAAGACCATGCCGAGCATGCGGTCGGTACCGGAAAGACCGGTGACACGCACCAGTTCGCCGATGAGGAAGTTGACCAGCGCGCCGACCAGCAGGCTCGTCACGAAGAGAATCGCGCAAGCGGCGATGACCTGCAGCGAGGGCGTGGCAATGTAGCCGACCAGATGCTGCGACAGCGCCCCGCCGAACATCCAGGCGATGACACCGGCGATGATCCAGGTGACCAGCGACAAGGCTTCCTTGACAAAGCCACGTGTCAAGCTGATCAAACTGGAAACGGCGACGATCGCGATGATCGCCCAATCGACCCCGGTGAATGCCACGGCTCAGCCCATGAATGGAAAAGGCGCTGCATTCTAGCAGAGCCCCTCCCCTTGAGTAAGAACCCAGTCCATCGACCGGCCCGAGACAAGCCCTCTGCTACAGCCCCTCTCGACCTTGCCCGGCAGGGCTGCCCGCTCAGCCTCGCTCGGGCTGGAAGCGCACGACGAAGCCGCCGAGGTTGTGCTGCCGCTTGAGCTGATCGCACAGACGGTTGGCCTCGGCCCGTTCGATCACCGGCCCGACGTAGACACGGTTCATGCCATCCACATGACGGATGTAGGCGTTGTAGCCCTGGCTGCGCAAAGTCCTCTGCAAATCCTGGGCATTGGCAGTGCTGGACAGGCTGGCCAGCTGGATCGACCAGCTGACCGGCAGACCGTTGGCATCTAGGCGGCTCGCCTCCGTTGCCTTGGCCTCTGCCGCTTTGGCCTCCGCCATCTTGGCCTGCGCTGCCCTGGCCTCTGCCGCTTTGGCTTCCGCCATCTTTGCCTCTGCCATCTTGGCCTGCGCTACCTTGGTCTCTGCCGCCTTGGCCTCCGCCATCTTGGCCTGTGCTGCCTTGGCCTCTGCCGCTTTGGCCTCCGCCATTTTGGCCTGCGCTACCTTGACCTCTGCCGCTTTGGCTTCCGCCATCTTGGCCTGCGCTACCTTGGCCTCTGCCGCTTTGGCCTCCGCCATCTTGGCCTGCGCCGACGACGGAACAGGGTTGGCCACCGGGGTCTTGGGCGTCGTACCGGCGGCAGCTGCCGATGCAGCCCGAGCAGTCGGTGCTACGGCGGCCGACGTGCCGGCGATCACCGCGGAGGGGGGCGGGCCCTCAGGCAGGATAACCGGCTCCGGAACCGCGACCGGCTCCAGCTCGACGCGCGGTACAGGTGGAGTCTCCGGCATGGGCGGAGCCTCGACCACCACCTGCCGCACCTCGTCCTCGCGCGTGAACAGTATGGGCAGGAAGATCACCGCCAATGCCAGCAGCACCAGGGCACCAACCATCCGCTGCTTGAGCCCTTTATCCAGCCACGCCATCTCGCCTCTCCTCTTCCTGCCGACTCAACCACTCCAGAGCCTCGGCCACGCAATAGAACGAGCCGAACACCAGGATTTCATCGCTCTCGACTGCCCGCCGGCATTGTGCCTGCAACGCCTCTGCAACATCGGCGCAGGCCACAACCAGCGCTCCGCGCCCCTGCAGGACTGCCGCAAGCTCTTGGGCTGGGCGACTCCGCGGGGTCGGCAACGGCGCCACAGCCCAGTGCCGGACCTCAGGCAGCAAAGGCTCCAGCACGCCGGGCAGATCCTTGTCGGCGAGCAGGCCGAAAACCGCCAGGCGCTGCCCTGCGGGAGGCCGCTCGGCAAGGCGCTCGGCCAGATAGGACGCAGCATGGGGGTTGTGCCCGACGTCCAGCAGAAAGGACAACCGCTTGCCCTGCCAGCGAATATGGCGCCGCTCGAGACGCCCGCTCAGGCGCGTGGCACTCAGCGCCGCCGCGATACGCTCAACCTGCCAGGGCAGGTCGAGCAAGGCATAGACCTGCAGCGCCAGAGCCGCATTTTCCACCGGCAGCTCGAGCTGCGGCAACGCCGGCAGCTCGAGCCTCTCTCCTGCCGCACTGCAGCCACGCCAATCCCAGGCGTCCCTTCCGGGTGTCAGCTCATAATCGCGCCCGCGCCTGTAAAAAGGCGTGCCCAGCGACGCCGCACGCTCCAACAGGGGGGGCGGCGGGTCCGATTCACCACAGACCGCAGGCCGACCGGCACGGAAGATTCCGGCCTTCTCGAAGGCCACCGAGTCGCGGGTATCGCCCAGCCAGTCGGCGTGATCCAAAGCGATGCTGGTGACCACCGCTACGTCGGCATCGACCAGATTGACAGCATCGAGGCGCCCACCCAGGCCCACCTCCAGCACGACGGCATCCAGCCCGGCACGCTCGAATAACCAGAAGGCCGCAAGGGTACCCATCTCGAAATAGGTCAGGGAAACCTTGCCGCGCGCCGCCTCCACCGCAGCAAAGGCCCGGCACAACTCGGCATCGCCAGCCTCGCGGCCGTCGATCCGCACCCGCTCGTTGTAGCGCCGCAGATGGGGAGAGCTGTAGACACCGACCTTCAGCCCCTGCCCCCCCATCAGCGCGGCGAGGAAGGCACAGGTGGAGCCCTTGCCGTTGGTTCCGGTAACCGTCACCACCCGCGGCGCCGGCCGCCCCAGGCCCAGCCGGCGCGCCACCTCGCGCGAGCGCTCCAGGCCCATATCGATGGCCGTGGGGTGCAGTCGCTCGAGATAGGCAAGCCAGTCGGCGAGGCTGCGCTCGCTCATGCCGGTGCGGTATCCGTGACCATGTCGGTGGCGACTTCCCTGGCGGCGTCTGCGCTTGCAGTCGTGGCAACGGGCCGGCGCATCAGTTGGGCCAGCAGACGGGCCAGACGCGAGCGCAGTTCCTGACGGGGAATGATCAGGTCGATGGCGCCGTGCTCCAGCAGAAACTCGCTGCGCTGGAAGCCCTCGGGCAGCTTCTCGCGCACGGTCTGCTCGATCACCCGCGGACCGGCGAAGCCGATCAGCGCCTGGGGCTCGGCGACAATGACATCGCCGAGCATGGCCAGACTGGCGGAAACACCGCCATAGACGGGATCGGTCAACACCGAGATGAACGGAATACCCTCCTCGCGCAGACGCGCCAGGACCGCCGAAGTCTTGGCCATCTGCATCAGCGAGATCAGCGCCTCCTGCATGCGTGCGCCGCCGGATGCCGCGAAACAGACGAACGGACAGCGCTGCTCGAGGGCCACATTGGCCGCCTGCACGAAACGCTCTCCGACGATGGCCCCCATGGAGCCGCCCATGAAGGAAAACTCGAAGGCACAGGCAACCACCGGCATGCCCTGCAGGGTGCCGCTCATGGAAATCAGCGCATCCTTTTCGCTGGTCTGCTTCTGCGCCGCGGAAAGACGATCCTTGTACTTCTTGCTGTCGCGAAACTTCAGCCGGTCCACCGGCTCCAGTCCCGCACCGATCTCCTCTCGCCCCTCGAGGTCGAGGAAGATGTTCAGCCGGGTACGCGCACCGATGCGCATGTGATGGTCACACTTGGGGCAGACCTCCAGGGTCTTTTCCAGCTCGGGCTTGTACAGCACCGCATCGCAAGACGGGCACTTGTGCCAGAGGCCTTCCGGCACCGAGCTTCTCTTCACCTCGGAACGCATGATCGAGGGAATCAGCTTGTCTACCAACCAGTTGCTCATGCTTGATGTTCTCCGCAGCTCTGGGGACCCGACACATGACGTCCCATGGCCCCACGCCTGTTTTTGAGCAAATTCACGAATGTACCCGCCCGCCGGCGGGATTTGTACCCTGACGGACATTCCGCCGGGCCGAACCCCACTGCCGCGCCAGCCGGCGGCCACCTGAGCGACAGGCGCCAGAGGGCGCCGTCATGGACAGCAGAGCCGATGCGCGGCGGAAGGCAGTCTCGCCGCATCGGCAGCTCGCTAGTGGACGGCGGTGGATCGCCTGCCGTCACATGGCAGCCCGACCTCCCTCCCCCACGACTGCCGGAAGCGGGAAGCGCAGTCCCTGCCGCAGCCGTCAGGCACCGCGCACCGCGCGGATGAAGGCACGAACCTTCCCGGCATCCTTCAGCCCCTTGCCCGCTTCGACACCGCCACTGACGTCCACCGCATAAGGCGCGACCTGGGCGATTGCACTGTGCACGTTCTGCGCGTTGAGCCCGCCAGCCAAGATCACCGGCTTTGACAAGAGCCGCGGTACCAGTGACCAGTCGAAGGCCTCGCCGGTTCCTCCCGGCACACCGGGAACGTAGGCATCCAGCAGAATTCCGCTGGCATTGCGGTATTCCAGGCAGCGAGCGGCGATATCCTCTCCGGAACGGACCCTCAGCGCCTTGATGTAGGGCCGGCGATGACCATCGCAATCGGCCGGCGTTTCGTCCCCGTGGAACTGCAGGAGATCCAGCGGCAGCGCATCGAGAATCTCGCCAACGTCACAGCGGCTGGCATTGACGAAGAGTCCGACCGTGGTCACGAACGGCGGCAAGGCGGCGACGATCGCCTGCGCTTGCCGCAGCGTCACTGCCCGCGGGCTTGGGGGGTAGAACACCAGCCCGATGGCGTCGGCACCGGCTTCGGCGGCAACGAGGGCGTCCTCGACTCGGGTAATCCCACAGATTTTGCTGCGAACGGCTGCCAATTTGTCTACACCCAGGGAAAGGCCCCGAATGGTAACAAAAGGATCGTCAGCTGCAAGCCCGATCAACCACCCAGCCTCAGACCTGCCGGCAGTCCGGCAGGCCCGACAGGAAATGCGGCCCCAGGTAGCGCTGCGGCAGTTCGAATGCTTCCGGATAATCGACCTGCACCAGGTACAGGCCGTAGGGATGCGCCGTCACCCCGCCCTTGCGGCGCAGGCGACCGTCCAGCACTTCCCTCGCCCACTCGACAGGCCGCTCGCCCGCACCGATGGTCATCAGCACCCCGGCGATGTTGCGCACCATGTGATGCAGAAAGGCATTGGCACGGATGTCCAGCACGATCAGACGACCGTACGGAATCAGTTGCAGGTGATGAACCGTCTTGATCGGCGACTTGGCCTGACACTGACCGGCACGGAAGGCACTGAAATCATGGCAGCCGACCAGCACCTCGGCGGCCTGGCGCATGCGCGCGACATCCAGCGGCCGGTGGTTCCAGGTAACCTCCTCGGCCATGTGCGCCGGGCGGATCGGGTCGTTGTAGATCACATAGCGATAACGGCGGGCCATCGCACTGAAGCGCGCATGGAAGTGCGCCGGCATTTCCCTGGCCCAGGTCACGCTGATATCCGCCGGCAGGTTCATGTTGGCCCCCATGACCCAGGCGTGCATGCTGCGCTCGACCGAGGTGTCGAAATGCACGACCTGCCCGCAGGCATGCACGTGGGCATCGGTACGCCCAGCGCACATCACGTCCAGCGGAGCGCCACCGGCAACCTTGGAAAGGGCCGACTCGAGAGCCGCCTGTACCGAGGGCACCCGGGAATTCTGGCGCTGAAAGCCACGATAGCGGGCGCCCCGGTACTCGAGTCCCAGAGCGATCCTGTAAAAGCCAGCGGCAGCCACTTCGGCTGCCGCATTCGCTACGCTGTCGGTCATCGATCAGGCTAGGCTCACGGACATTTCGCGCGCTTCCTGTCGCTGGGCTTCGTTTCCTTCGCTCAACACCTCGTCGAGGATATCCCGCGCCCCCTCGGAGTCGCCCATCTCGATGTAGGCGCGGGCCAGATCCAGCTTGGTGGCGATCTCGTCGGCATCGGCTAGGAAGTCGAAGTCCTCGCCCTCCTCAAGTGCGTCCAGCGCTTCCAGCGAATGCATCGCCGGCTTCCCCTCGTCGACCTCCCCTCCGAGACCCGCGGCCAACTGCTCGAGTTCGACATCCAGCTCGTCCAGCTGAGACATGAAGCCATCCGCCTCCGCTTTCTCCTCAAACTTGTCAGCCGGCGGTAGCTCGAGGCTTGGCGCAAGCGGCTCCGAAGCGTCGGAGAAATCGGCATTCGCAGCCAGGTCGAAACTGTCGAACAGTCCCTCCTCGAGAAGTGCCTCCTCGGAGGAGGCTGCCTCGGCCCGAGCCACGGCGGGTGCATCGAGAGCATCCAGATCAAGACCAAGGAAATCCTTGTCCCCAGCGGAAATCGGCTCGGCCGGCGCCTCCAGATCCAGAGCTAGCCCCTTCAGATCGTCTTCCAAGTCGAAGCTGTCGATTTCCTCGGGCAACTCCAGGTCGAAGGAGAAATCCTCGGCAAGAGGCTCCAGCGCGGACACGGTCGGCTGCGACGAATCGTCCAGCGCCAGATCATCCAGACTCAGGGAAGGATCATCCTGACCGGCACCCTGGAGGTCCCTTTCCAGCTCGGCCTCCAGATCGTCCAGACTCAGATCGATATCGGCCTCAGAGAGCGGAGAACTCGGCTCAAGCTCCTGCGTGGCTGCGGAGGGGATTTCCTCCTCCTCAAGCGCGCCCAACCCGACAGCCAAGGCACCACCCGCCAGGGCGGCGGCGGCGAAACCGGCCATGGCCGGGTACTTCATCTTCAGGTGATCGACCTGGGGTTGCTGTGCGCCGGCAGTCTCGCGCAACACCCTCTCTTCGCGGGAAAACCCCTCGCGGTCGCCAAGCTCGGCCTGGACCTCCATCAGCTTGAGGCGCAAGTCGCTGCGCTTGGGCTCGGCCTTGCAGGCCGCCTGCAATAGCTCGGCAGCCTGGTTAAGACGGCCATGAGCGAGATGATCCTCCGCCTCGACCAGCGCATCCCAGCCCGGCTCGGTCCGAGCCCCCTCGTCCGCCTGAGAAACATCGATGGCTGCCCGCAACAAGCCGGTATCCGGCCGGGTATCGGCCTCCGGCGCATCATCTTCGTCATCCTTTTCCAGCTCGGCCTGCTTCGCAGCCCGGCGACGGGCCGCCAGCAAACCGAGCAGCAGAGCTGCCGCAACGCTACCGCCCAACGACGGAAGCAGCAACGGACTGCCAAGGATCGAGTCAACCAGCCCAACCGGCTGCTCCGGCTCGACGGCGGGACGCACGGGCTTGGAAACCGCCGGTTTGGCCGGCGCCGGCTCGGGTTTGGATGGAACCGGCTGCACTGCAGGCGCGGCGGTGGCTACTGGCTCGGCCACCGACTGGGCGGGAGCTTCCGCGGCGGCAGCGAGCTGGACGGGAGCCGCCGCTACTGCGGGCTGGGCGGAGGGCGTCTCGGGCGGAGCGACTGGCGCAACAGTCGGAGCGGCTGGAGCCACGCCGGCTGCCGCCGGCGCAGGAGCAACAGTCGCGGCTAGCGGCTGGACGACTGCCGCCGGCTCCGGCGCGCCCGCCACCACCGGCGGGGTGCTGGCGGCCGAGCCGCCAGCTACCCCGGCCACCTTGTCCGGCTGCGCCAGACTCGTCTGCAGCTTGGCCAGTTGCTCGTCCTTGAGCGTGATCAGGCGCTGCAGCTTGTCCAGCTGGCCCTGCAAATCGTCCATGCGACTCTTCAGTTCGGTGTTTTCACGCTGGGTCGCATCCAGGTTTTCCTTGGCCAGTGCCAGCTTGTCGGCAGAGGCTTTGCCATCCCCCCCCTTGTCGCTGCCGGCGACAGCCTTGCCGCTGTCGACCGCGACCAGGCGCAGGTTGTCGCCAGTCTCCACCCGCGCGGGCACGGCATCCGCATCACTGCGGCGGGTCGCATCCAACTGCCGGGTCGAGGCGACGGCAGGACGGGCACGCCGCTCGCGCCAAGCGGAGTTTTGAGCGGCGACATCGGCCAGCGCCTGGCTTTCCGAACGACGGCGAATTTGCTGCTCGTCAGGCAGACGCAGCGCCTGACCGCTCAGCAGGCGGTTGATGTTGCCATCGAGGAAAGCATTCGGATTCAGATCCTGAATCGCCAACATGGTCTGATGGACGGTACCCGAGGTACGCACACGCTCGGCGACCGTCCACAGCGTATCCCTGGCGGTGGTTCTGTATTCCTTGGCCGTGGCCGTCGGCCTGCCGGATGCTTCCGGGCGAGGGGGGATCGGGCGGGGAGTCGCAGCCGGAGCACGCGGGACGGCATCAGCCCTCTGCTCGGTCAGGGGCTTTTGCGCGGCAGACATGGCGGTCTGCGAGGAATACAGCGGCGGATCGAGCAGCAGGGTGTATTCGCGCAGCAGTCGACCGCTGGGCCAGAGAACCTCCACCAGGAAGTTCAGATAAGGCTCGCGCACCGGCTTGCTGGAAGTCACCCGAATGACGCTCTTGCCATTGGGTTTGATTATCGGGGTGAACTTCAGATCGCTCAGAAAGTATTGCCGGTCGACTCCCGCCTTGTTGAACTCCTCCGGAGAAGCTAGCGCCGGGGCAAGTTCTTCGGAACCGATATCACGCGCTTCCAGCAGTTCGATTTCGGCATCCAGCGGCTGATTCAGCGTGGAGCGCAAGGTCACCTCTCCAAGGCCCAATGCATGGGCCGCACCAGAAGACAGCGCCGAGGCCGCTGCGATTGCCAGTGCCAGTTTGCGAACCCGAACCATAACGCATCCCTTGAGTGATTTCCCGAGCGGAGAAAGGAGCCTGATACTTGATACCCGCGCACCCCCGGTTACGTCCGGCAGCGAGCCGGCCACAGCGGTTGTGCCACGCAGGAATAGGTCTTCGAATTTGGGGAAGTATCTTTTAGAGACCCCGTTTTATCAATAACTCGGCCAGTTGCACGGCATTAAGTGCGGAGCCTTTCCGTACGTTATCTGACGCAATCCACAAATTGAGTTCGCACGCGTCGTCCAGCCCGCCGCGCAGTCGGCCGACATAGGCGACATCCTGACCGACCGCATCGCCGATCACCGTCGGATAATCGTCCGACGCGATCAGTTCGACGCCCGCGGCCTGCTCCAGAGCAGTCCGCACGGCGGATAGATCGATCACCTGCGCCGCCTGCACGGCAAGACTCAGGCTGTCGCCAAAGAACACCGGCGCCATCGCGCAGGTGGCAGCGACCTTCAGCTCAGGCGCATCCAGTACCTGCCGGAGCTCTTCGGCCAGGCGCCTTTCCAGTCCAGCATGCCCGGCCGCATCGACCGTGCCGACCTTCCCCAGCAGATTGAAGGCGATCTGCCGATCGAACAGGCGCGGCTCGGGCGGGCGTCCATTGAGCAGTTCGGCGGTCTGGCGGGCCAGCTCCGCCACCCCCTCACGCCCCAGGCTGGACACCGGCAGACAGGCCGTGACGCACAGGCGCCGCCACTGCATCAGCGAACGCAGAGGCGCCAGCACCAACGCCAGCGCAATTGCCTGGGAGGCCGGACTGCTCAGTTGGCAAGGCGCATCGAGCCCTTCCAGCACCTGGGGATTGACCTCCGCCACCACCCGCGGCGCCTCTTGCAGCGGCAGGCCGCCACTCAGGTCGATCAGTGCGCCGCCGGCGGACCGGACCAGCGGCGCATAGTGACGGGTCACCGCTTCGCCGGCGGCGAAGAAGACCAGGCGCACCTGAGCGAAATCGAATGCCTCGACCGTCCTGATCCGCAGGTTCCGGCCCTTGTAGGGCACCGACTTGCCCGCGGAGGCCGCACTGGCCAGCAGGTGCAGTTGGCCGACGGGAAAGTCGCGCTCCTCGAGAATCTCGACGAGAGCGGTGCCGACGGTGCCGGTGGCGCCGACCACGGCGATATCGATGGCTGGATGCATGAGGACTCTCCTGGAACGGGTGCGCACTCTACAGGGAATTGACGAAGGAAGGGGGCACCGACAAACGACGACTCTCCCCGAACGGACTGCGAAAGCCCCAACGAAAAGCGCCGCGGGATGGCCGCGGCGCTTTTCGTCTGCCGTATCGGCAGGCCGTCCGTCAACGCTCCAGCAGGATGCGCAGCATGCGCCGCAGCGGCTCGGCCGCCCCCCACAGCAGCTGGTCGCCGACGGTGAAGGCGCCGATATACTGGGAGCCCATGTTGAGCTTGCGCAGACGACCGACCGGAACCGTCAGCGTGCCGGTAACGGCCGCCGGGCTCAGCTCCTGCATGCTGGCGTCGCGATGGTTGGGCACCAGCTTCACCCAGGGATTGTGCTGGCTGATCAGCCCTTCGATGTCGGCCAGCGGCACGTCCTTGTTCAGCTTGATGGTCAGCGCCTGGCTGTGGCAGCGCATGGCGCCGACGCGCACGCAGATGCCGTCGACCGGGATCGGGTTCTTGATGCGACCGAGGATCTTGTTGGTCTCGGCCTGCCCTTTCCATTCTTCGCGGCTCTGCCCGTTGGGCAGCTCCTTGTCGATGTAGGGGATCAGGCTGCCGGCCAGCGGCACGCCGAAATGATCCACCGGAAACTCGGCACTGCGCTGGGTTTCGGCGACCTTGCGGTCGATTTCGAGAATGGCGCTGGCCGGATCGGCCAGTTCGGCGGCCACCGCGGCATTGATCGTGCCCATCTGGCGGATCAGCTCGCGCATGTTCTGCGCGCCGGCGCCGGAAGCGGCCTGGTAGGTCATGGCGTTCATCCACTCGACCAGGCCGGCCTCGTAGAGGCCGCCCAGGGCCATCAGCATCAGGCTGACGGTGCAGTTGCCGCCGATGTAGTTCTTGATGCCGGCGTCCAGCGACTGGTCGATCACCCGGCGGTTGACCGGGTCCAGGACGATGACCGCATCGTCGGCCATCCGCAGGCTGGAAGCGGCATCGATCCAGTAGCCCTGCCAGCCGGCTTCGCGCAGCTTGGGGAAGACTTCGCTGGTGTAGTCGCCGCCCTGGCAGGTGATGATCGCATCGAGGCCCTTCAGCTCGTCGATGCTGTAGGCATCCTTCAGCGGCGCGGTTTCCTTGCCGATGGCCGGCCCCTCGCCGCCCACGCTGGAGGTGGTGAAGAACACCGGCTCGATCAGGTCGAAATCCCGCTCCTCCAGCATCCGCTGCATGAGCACGGAACCGACCATGCCGCGCCAACCGATCAGACCTACACGTTTCATTGCAACTGCACCTATATAAAAGTGGCCCGCATACATGCGAGCCGAAAGCTTACAACGTGGCGAGCGCCGCGACTACCGCATCGCCCATCTCGGCCGTGCCGACCTTCCGGCAGCCCTCCGACCAGATGTCGCCGGTGCGCAGGCCCTGGTCCAGGACGTTGCTGACCGCCTGCTCGATGGCGTTGGCCGCCTCGACCTGGGCGAAGCTATAACGCAGCATCATGGATACGGACAGGATGGTGGCCAGCGGGTTGGCGATGCCCTTGCCGGCGATGTCTGGCGCCGAGCCGTGGCACGGCTCGTACATGCCCTTGTTGCCGGCATCCAGCGAAGCCGACGGCAGCATGCCGATCGAGCCGGTGAGCATCGAGGCCTCGTCGGAGAGGATGTCGCCGAACATGTTGTCGGTGACGATCACGTCGAACTGCTTGGGCGCGCGGACCAGCTGCATGGCGGCGTTGTCGACGTACATGTGCGACAGCTCGACGTCCGGGTAGTCCTTGGCGACTTCCTCGACCACCGCGCGCCACAGCTGGCTGGAAGCCAGCACGTTGGCCTTGTCCACCGAGCACAGCTTCTTGTTGCGCACGCGGGCCATGTCGAAGCCAACCTTGGCGATACGGCGGATCTCGCTCTCGCTGTAGGGCAGGGTGTCGTAGGCCATGCGCTCGCCATTGTCGAGCACCTTGCTTTCGCGCGGCTGGCCGAAGTAGATGCCGCCGGTCAGTTCGCGAACGATGAGGATGTCCAGACCCGCCACGATTTCCGGCTTCAGACTGGAAGCCGCCGCCAACTGCGGGTAGAGCAGCGCCGGGCGCAGGTTGCCGAACAGCCCCAGCTGCGAGCGGATCTTCAGCAGGCCGCGCTCCGGACGGATGGCCGGATCGATGCTGTCCCACTTCGGACCGCCGACGGCGCCGAGCAGGATGGCATCGGCCTGGCGGGCACGCACCAGGGTCTCGTCGGCCAGCGGTACGCCGTACTTGTCGACGGCCGCGCCGCCCAGCTCGTCGTAGCTCAGCGCGAAGCCCAGCCGGTACTTCTCGTTGGCCAGCTTCAGGACCTTGATCGCCTCGGCGACGATTTCCGGACCGATACCGTCGCCCGGAAGAACCAGAATCTGCTTGCTCATTGCATGTCCTTGAATGTCGAAGCGTGGGAGCGGGACGCACCCGCCCCCACCGGGAAAGGGATTACTTGATCGCGCCGAACAGCCAGGGGCTGCTCTGCTGGTGCTTGGCCTCGAACGCCCCGATCGCGTCGGCATCCTGCAGGGTCAGGCCGATGTCGTCCAGGCCGTTGAGCAGGCAGTGCTTGCGGAACGGATCGATGTCGAAACCAAGCACCTTGCCGTCCGGACGGGTCACCGTCTGTGCAGCCAGGTCGACGGTCAGCCGGTAGCCCTCGGTCGCCTCGCCCTGCTTGAACAGCTCGTCCACCTCCGCTTCCGGCAGGATGATCGGCAGCAGGCCGTTCTTGAAGCTGTTGTTGAAGAAGATGTCGGCGAAGCTCGGCGCGATGACCGCGCGGAAGCCGTATTCCTCCAGCGCCCAGGGCGCGTGCTCGCGGGAGGAGCCGCAGCCGAAGTTCTCGCGGGCCAGCAGCACGCTGGCCCCCTGGTAGCGCGGGAAGTTCAGCACGAAGTCGTTGTTGAGCGGACGGTTCGAGCAATCCTGGCCCGGCTGGCCGACGTCCAAGTAGCGCCACTCGTCGAACAGGTTGGGGCCAAAGCCGCTGCGCTTGATCGACTTGAGGAACTGCTTGGGAATGATCTGATCGGTATCGACGTTGGCGCGATCGAGGGGAGCGACCAGGCCGGTGTGTTGGGTAAAGGCTTTCATCTCATCGCTCCTCAGTTCAGCAGCTCGCGCACATCGACGAAGTGACCGGCGACCGCCGCGGCGGCGGCCATGGCCGGACTGACCAGGTGGGTACGCCCGCCGGCGCCCTGGCGGCCCTCGAAGTTGCGGTTGGAGGTCGAGGCGCAGTGCTCGCCGCTCTCCAGGCGATCCGGGTTCATCGCCAGGCACATGGAGCAGCCCGGCTCGCGCCACTCGAAGCCGGCCGCGATGAAGACCTTGTCCAGACCCTCCTGCTCCGCCTGCTCCTTGACCAGACCGGAGCCCGGCACCACCAGCGCCTGCTTGACGCTCGCGGCGACCTTGCGGCCCTTGGCCACCTCGGCGGCGGCGCGCAAATCCTCGATCCGCGAGTTGGTGCAGGAACCGATGAACACGCGATCGACCTTGATCTCGCCGATCGGCTGGTTGGCCGAGAGGCCCATGTACTTCAGCGCACGGACGATGGAGTCGCGCTTGACCGGATCGGCCTCGAGGGCCGGGTCCGGCACGCGCGCGTCGACCGGCAGGACCATCTCCGGCGAGGTGCCCCAGGTGACCTGCGGCTTGATCTCTTCGGCCTTCAGCTCGACCACGGTATCGAACCGGGCGTCGGCATCGGAGACCAGCTCCTGCCACTGCGCGACCGCCTTGTCCCAGTCGGCACTCTGCGGCGCATAGGGACGACCCTTGACGTAGTCGATGGTCTTGTCGTCCACCGCCACCATGCCGACCCGGGCGCCGGCCTCGATGGCCATGTTGCAGAGGGTCATGCGGCCTTCCATCGACAGCTCGCGAATGGCGCTGCCGGCGAACTCCAGGGCGTGGCCGGTGCCACCGGCGGTGCCGATCTTGCCGATCACCGCCAGCACGATGTCCTTGGCGCTGACGCCGGAGGACAGCTTGCCTTCGACCAGCACCTGCATGTTCTTCATCTTCTTGGCCACCAGGCACTGGGTGGCGAGCACATGCTCGACCTCGGAGGTGCCGATGCCGTGGGCCAGCGCACCGAAGGCGCCGTGGGTGGAGGTGTGCGAGTCGCCGCAGACCACGGTCATGCCCGGCAGGGTCGCGCCCTGCTCCGGGCCGACCACGTGGACGATGCCCTGGCGCGGGTCGTTCATCTTGAACTCGACGATGCCGAACTCGTCGCAGTTCTCGTCCAGGGTCTGCACCTGGATGCGCGAGGTCTCGTCGGCGATGGCGGCGACGCCGGACTGGCGGTCCTGGGTGGTCGGCACGTTGTGGTCCGGGGTGGCGATGTTGGCGTCCACGCGCCATGGCTTGCGCCCGGCCAGGCGCAGCCCCTCGAAGGCCTGCGGCGAGGTCACTTCGTGGAGAATCTGCCGGTCGATGTAGATCAGCGACGAACCATCGTCGCGACGCTTCACCTCGTGCATGTCCCAGAGCTTGTCGTAGAGCGTTTTGCCGGCCATCGGACTTTCCTCGTCAGTGTCTCAGCAGGGGCGACCCGCCCCGTGCGCGATGGGGGGATGCTAGGGGCTTGCGATGAATTACTCAAATTCATATTTTTCATCCACTGCATTCCCACAAGGAATACAGCGAGCGGCCAGCCACCCGGAGTACCGAACCACCATGGACCTCGCCAACCTCAACGCTTTCATCGCGATTGCCGAAACCGGCAGCTTCTCCGAGGCCGGCGAGCGGCTGCACCTGACCCAGCCGGCGGTGAGCAAGCGCATCGCCGCACTGGAACAGCAGCTCCAGGTGCGCCTGTTCGATCGCCTCGGCCGCGAAGTGAACCTGACCGAAGCCGGTCGCGCGCTGCTGCCGCGGGCCTACCGGATTCTCAGCGTGCTGGAGGATACCCGGCGGGCACTGAGCAACCTCAATGGCGACGTCAGCGGCCGGCTGACCCTGGCGACCAGCCACCACATCGGCCTGCACCGCCTGCCGCCGCTGCTGCGCGCCTTCACCCGCGCCCATCCGCAGGTGACGCTGGACATCCACTTCCTCGATTCGGAGGTGGCCTACGAGGAGATTCTCCACGGCCGCGCCGAGCTGGCGGTGATCACCCTGGCCCCGGAGACGGCGGCGCCGGTGCGGGCGGTGAGAGTCTGGGACGATCCGCTGGATTTCGTCGCCGCCCCGGAACACCCGCTGGCGCGCAACGCCCGGGTGAGCCTGGCCGACGTGGCCCGGCATCCGGCGGTGTTTCCCGGCGGCAACACCTTCACCCACCACATCGTCCAGCGCCTGTTCGAAGGCGAAGGGCTGGCGCCTCACATCGCCATGAGCACCAACTACCTGGAGACGATCAAGATGATGGTGTCCATCGGCATCGCCTGGAGCGTGTTGCCGCGCACCATGTTGGACGATCAGGTGAAACCCCTGACGCTGCCGGGCATCCGCCTGTCGCGCCAGCTCGGCTACATCCTGCACACCGAGCGGACCCTGTCCAACGCGGCACGGGCCTTCATGGCCCTGCTCGACGGCGCACGCGAGACGCCCGTCCCCTGAATGGCCAAGCGGCCCCCAGACGGCCACGAAGACTTTTGTGGGGGGCCATCCAGACCCCGACGGGTCAGACCTCGCCGTATAAAATGCGCCGGAAGCTCCCGCCTGCCGCGCGGGCTCACTCCCCGCCCAGATCGACCAGCGGCGTTTCGCGCACCTCGGTCGGGCGCCCGGCCTGGATCTCCTCGACCCGCTGCAGGGCCCGCTCCACGTCCTGGCCGTCGGCGAGCAGCGTGAAGCTGAGCTGGAAGTGGCGCCGCTCCTTCGGGCCGATGGTCGGCACCAGGCCCAGCGGGCGCTGGTAGCGGCGGTTGTAGGAGAAGCTGGTGCCGGGCTCGAGGCCGGTGACGTAGCCCTGCCGCTCGGTATCGGTGTTCTTCCACAGGGAGAACACCGGCAGCTGGCCGAGGTTGAAGCCGACCGCCACGCCCCGGTCACCGGCGCGGTTGTGCAGCACGGCCAGGCTGTCGCCCAGCGCATCGCCGTAGGGGATCAGGTTATAGACGGTCTCGTCGTAGTCCGCGGTCGGCCCGCGATAGCTTTGCCACTCGGCGAGTTCGCCGCGGGCCCGCTCGTTGAACGGCGAGACCTGCCTGACCGGGGCGACGAAGCGCGTGCCCTGCTCCAGCAGCGGCGTGCCGAAGTTGTTGTGGTAGAGCGCCTGGTATTCCTTGGGATAGTCGCCGCGGTTGGTCAGGGTGTCGTCGAGGGTGAAGCTCTGCGCGCCTGGCTCGGTGCTCAGCTCGGTGACGATGGCGAAGTCGACCTTCTTGAACGCCTGCTCCTTCAGCTCGCCGCGCAGGCGGATGGTGTATGGGGGCTTCTCGTCGATGCTCAGCACCACTCGGGAAGCCGGGATGTTCGATATCCGGCCGTGCAAGGTGAGCAGCTCGCCCTTGTCCACGCCGGGATGGCCGATCCATTCGTAACCGCAGCGGGTGACCAGCTCGTTGAAGCCCTCCAGCCAGCCGAGACCGCCGCGGCCGTTGAGTTCGATGAAGGCCGGGTTGACCACTTCCCCGACCGGGGAATCCCAGCCCAGGCGGACGTCGCCGGCCACCGCGCGCAGCACGTTCATGCCGCGGGTTGGCACCAGGGTGATCTGCATGGCGCCGGTATCGATGTCGATCAGGCTGACACCCTCCTGGCGCCCACCGTGCAGGGTGCGCAGGGTGACCGAGAACGGCGTGTCGGTCTCGATACCCAGCTGCCGGCTGTCGATGCTCCAGTTCTGCGGGGCCTTGTCGCTGTCGATCAGAACAAACTCATGGACCGGCGCGGGCGTGGCGCTGGCGATAGCGCCCGGGCCGGCGAGGCCGGAATGCTTCTTCATGATGGATTCCTTGGGGTTGATCGGGTTGTCGGCCGGGCCGGCCGAGGGGAAAAGGGAAACGGGGACGCCCATCCGGCGTCCCCTCGCCCCGGCCCTCCGGAGTCGGCGCGAACCGATCCGGGCCGCGCTGAATACAGGCTAGACGACCGGCTCCGGCTGGCCGGCCGAAGCCGTCAGCTCATGGCGGCGCGGCAGGTCCGGCCCGCGGCGCTGGCAGGTCAGCGCCGCCGCCGCCTGGGCGAAGGCGAGCATCTGCTCGAGGTGGGACTTCTCCAGACCGTCGAGCGCCGCCGGACGGTCGAAGCCCTGCTCGGCCAGGTAGGTGATCAGGGCGGCCTGGAAGGTGTCGCCGGCACCCACGGTATCCACCGGCACGATCGCGTGGGCCGGGCTCGACCAGCTGCCGTGGGCACGGCTGAACACGGTCACGCCGCGCTCGCCGCGGGTGAGGAAGACCAGGCGGCACTGGTGCTGCAGGAAACCCTCGGCCATCGCCGCCGGGTCCTCGCCCGGATAGAGCAGCTCCAGATCCTCCTCGCTGACCTTGACCAGATGGGCGTGCCGGGCGAAGGCGCCGATCCGCTCGCGCCAGACGTCGAGGTCGGGCTCGACGTTGAGGCGCACGTTCGGGTCGAGGGTGATCAGCAGCTCCTGCGAGGACTTGGCCACCAGCCCGTAGAGGGTGTCCGCGGTCGGCTGCACGACCAGCGAGTAGGAGCCGACATGGATGCCGCGGACTTCGCCGCCCAGCGCGGGCACCTGCTCCGGACGCAGCTGGCGATCCGCCCCGGAATGCCCGTAGAAACTGTAGTGGGGCACACCCTGCCCGTCGACGGCGACCAGACTCAGGGTCGTGGTGGCCGCCTCGAGCGGGACGAGATAGCGGGTCGACACCCCCTCGTCCTCCAGCACCTGACGCAACTGCAGGCCGAGGAAATCGGTGGAGATCCCGGTCAGCAGGGCGGAATCCACCCCCAGCCGGCTGAGCCCCACCGCCACGTTGAAGGGAGAGCCGCCGGCAATCGCCTTGAACCCTACCTGCCGTGGCAATTCACTGTGCGCCGGCTCGACGAACAGGTCGAACAGCGCTTCGCCGCATACTAGAAACATTGCGCACCTCTTGGTCACTGAAACAACGTCACCGGCTCATTCGCTGGCCAGCGTGGAATGGGGAACGCTGGCCACGGCCGGCTTCTGGGAAAGTCCGTAGAGCGCCACCACCACGCAGCAGGCGAACGGCACGATGAAGGACGTCGCCATGCCGGCGGCATCGGCGATCGCGCCCATCACCAGGGGCAGGAGCGCGGCGCCGACCAGGGTCATCACCAGGATCGAGCCGCCCTTGTTGGTCTGCCGGCCCAGGCCCTGCACACCCATGCCGAAGATCGTCGGGTACATGATCGACATGAAGAAATACATGGCGATCACCGCGACGACCGAGACCTTCTCCACCGCCAGCATGGCGACGACGCTCAGGAAGGCACAAGCGATGGCGTTGAACACCAGCAGAGAGCGGGCCGGGATGCGGCGCATCAGCCAGGTGCCGGAGAAACGGCCGACCATGTAGCCGATCATCGCCACCGACAGCAGGAAGGAACAGAACTGGGGCGTGCTGCCCTGCCAGTGCTCCAGGGCGAAGTTGATGAAATAGGCGCCGACGCCGACATAGGCGCCGATGTTGCAGAACTGCGCCAGCAGGGCGAAGGTGAAGTTCTTGCGGCGCCACAGCGAGACCTCCTCGTCGGCCGGCGCCTCGCTGGCTTCGTCGGACGCCTGGTCGCTACCGAGCGCCGGGAAGGCGGTGCGGGCGAAGACCACCATCAGCATCACCACCAGCACGGCGAGCGACACATAGATCAGTGAGGTCGGCGCAATGGTGCTGCCGGCGAACTCGAGCGGCGGCGCATAGAGCACCGCGCCGCCGATCATCGGCCCGAGGAACACCCCCAGGCCATTGAAGGACTGGGCGAAGTTCAGGCGCTGCACGGTCTTGTCCGGGCTGCCCAGCGCGGCGGCGTAGAGGTTGGCGGACACCTCCAGGCAGGCCAGGCCGCAGGCGAGCACGAAGAGCGCGATCAGGAAAGCGTCGAAGGTCGCGGCCCAGGAAGCCGGCACGAAGAGCAGCGCACCGATCGCGAACAGCGCCAGGCCGAGCAGGATACCGGCCTTGTAGCCACAGCGCTCCATGAACAGGCCGACCGGCAGCGCCATGATGAAATAGGCGCCGAAATAGGCGGTCTGGATCAGCCCGGACTTGGCGCGGGAGATGTTCAGGGTTTCCTGGAAATGGTGGTTCAGGACGTCCAGCAGGCCATGGGACAGCCCCCACATGAAGAACAGGGCCGTCACCAGGACAAAGGCGAAGGTCGTGGAAATGGGCGCGCTCGTCCCGGCCGCGGCTGGCGACCGCTCTTGCAGACTGAGTTCGACGTTCATCGGTAACCCTTCCTTTTGGATTTATTGTTCAGGTACGAGCGGGCCACGCCGTACGGCGTGGCCCGCGGGGAACAACCTCGTTCGGATCAGCCGCGGTGACGGCCGCGGAAGTAGTCGATCAGGCCCTGGGTCGAGGAATCCTCGGCCGGCGGCGCTTCGTAGGCGGTCAGCCGGCCGTAGAGGTTCTTGCCCAGTTCCTTGCCCAGCTCGACGCCCCACTGGTCGAAGGAGTTGATCC
>Ga0209575_10000216_pt1 | contig 55767 bp, 65 predicted proteins | sample Medcelwee11metaG_FD_187172 | JGI IMG/M metagenome (GOLD analysis project Ga0209575, IMG submission 187172) | Freshwater pond sediment microbial communities from the University of Edinburgh, under environmental carbon perturbations - Medium... | ecosystem: Environmental > Aquatic > Freshwater >...
GTCTAGTGCGCTCGCCTGGAAAGCGGGTAGGGTGTAACAGCCCTCGAGGGTTCGAATCCCTCCCTCTCCGCCAGGAAAATCAGTACCGAGCAATGAGTGCCGAGTGCTGAGTGAACAAGGGAAAAAGGAAGGAGAGAGGGAGGGTGAGAACCCTCGACCGGGTTCGAAAACGGCTTTAGGCCGTTTCGACGGCGAGCGAAAGCGAGTCCGCCCCTGGCAATCCGGGGGTGAGGGCGAAAAGCCCGAATCAATCCCTCCCTCTCCGCCAGGAAAATCAGTACCGAGTTCTGGGTTCTGAGTGCCAAGAAAGAAGCGTTAGGTGCTAAACGTTACGTGTTAAGCGAGTTGGTAAAAGAATATGGATGGAGCGTGATATTTTTTTCTGGCATTTTACCTGCGATTCACTATCTTTGGAACCTGTTCTTTACATATCCGGAGGATTAGCCTAATTGGTAAGGCAGCAGTCTTGAAAACTGCCGGGTTCACGCCCATGGGGGTTCGAGTCCCTCATCCTCCGCACATACATTTTCAGGAGAGGTGGCCGAGCGGCTGAAGGCACCGGTTTGCTAAACCGACGTAGTTCGTAAAGGGCTACCGAGGGTTCGAATCCCTCCCTCTCCGCAAAACAGCAGTCTACAGCTGTCTTATGTAGTCCGAAAAGCCCTGATTTTACAGGGATTTTCTTGTTTTGGTATCTTCTATTGTCTAAATTGGTTTTGTGAAGTCCGGTGTTTTTGGGGGTAGTTATTGGGGTATGATACCCCCAAACGGATAGCGATACCCCCAACCAAGATCAGAACCAATGCCGAAACGAATTCTTCCTCTCTCCGATGCTCAGGTGAGCAAGGCCAAGCCTGAAGATAGAGATTACAAGCTCTTCGATGGTGCAGGTCTCTTCCTTCAAGTTTCACCAAGTGGGGGTAAGCTTTGGCGACTCAAGTACCGTTTCGACGGTAAACATAAGTTGCTTGCCTTGGGGCAATACCCTGAAATATCACTTGCCAATGCACGGAAGCGTAGGGAGGAGGCTCGAACCCTTCTTGCGAACGGACAAGATCCCGGTGAGGCGAAAAAGGCGGAAAAGATGGCTGCAGCTTTGAAAGAGGCGTCATCTTTTGAGCTTGTAGCTCGTGAGTGGTTTGGCAAGAATAAACCGGTATGGTCTCCCGGACATTCCTTGACGGTTATGTGCAGGCTTGAAAAGGATGTGTTTCCGGCTATCGGCAGCAAACCGGTTTCTGAAATTACGGCTTCGGATATCCGGACAATGTTACTGAAGATCGAGGCCAGGGGTGCGGTGGAAACGGCTACAAGAATCAAGATCATGTGTGGACAGGTGTTCAGGTATGCAGTGGCAACCGGAAGGCTTGAGCATGATCCTTCGGCGGCTTTGAAGTCGCGTGAGATTTTCCGGAAACGTGAAATACGACACCATGCCGCCATTACGGACCCGAAAGAATTGGCTCCCTTGCTGATGGCGATTGATGAGTATCAGGGAACCTTTGTGGTGAAATCGGCTTTGCAGCTCACTCCTTTGCTTTTTGTTCGGCCCGGTGAGCTTCAGAATATGGAGTGGTCAGATATTGACTTCGAGGAGGCGTTGTGGTCAATTCCGGCGGAACGCATGAAGATGCGGCAGCCGCACCTTGTTCCGCTTTCCGGGCAGTCATTGAAAATTTTGCAGGGGTTACATCCTGCAACCGGACATGGCAGATATGTGTTTACCGGACGTGGTAGCCGACCAATGAGCAACAACAGTATTAATGCCGCCCTTCGATATCTTGGTTATGACAGTGACACGGTTACCGGTCATGGGTTCAGGGCGACAGCCCGCACGATTCTTGATGAAGTTCTGGGTTTCCGGGTTGACTTGATCGAGCACCAGTTGGCTCATGCGGTCCGGGATCCAAACGGGCGCGCTTATAATCGAACCTCTTTTCTTGACGACCGACGGCAGATGATGCAGGCCTGGGCGGATTATCTGGACGGTCTTAAGGCTGGGGTGAAGATGCCGGCACCGGGAGTTTTACCTTTGGCACGGAAAAGAAAGGCGCTTGTATAGGCGCCTTTTTTTGTGACCCCCCTATCTTCTCATCTCGCGCTTTTACCTGCTCGACAGAATAACCTGTTAAGCAGGAATTCGTTTATTTTTGGTAATAATTCCTATACTGAAAAAAGTATCATCTGTTTTAGTCAAACGGGACGTCATTGTATATGGGCACATTTCAGGCTACGGCAAAAGATATCAGGACAACGATCGGTTACGTTGTACGATCGTTATCAGAAATGGCAGATAACGAAAATAAAATGTTTGTACGAAGCTATGAGCCAATAAGAGATACTGCTTGGGAGGGCTGTAGTGATAGTACAAAAAAGATGATAGAAGAGGAATATTTACAAAAAAAAGATGCGCATGAAAAGTTGATGGCTGAGCTTAAAACCAAAATTCAAGGGATTAGCGAAGCTATGTCTCAGAATTTCCTTGATGCAGCCAAAGAAATGATTATTGAGCAGGGATTGGTTGAAACCGTCTATACTGGACTCACAAGACTGAGCGCTACAATCGAGGCAAACCGAACCTCCAAAAACAAAGCTTCGTTAGATGACCTGGATATGCAGGCAGTACTTGATCGTTTTGATAGCTTTAGACAGGGTGCTGATGATTATGTCGATGTTTATAAATGGCTGTGTATCGTTGCTGTAAATAAATGGCTTATGGGTGAGATTGTTGTGGGTGATGATGAAAACGAACAGGAACTACCAAAAGACGATAAGCTTACTCGCGAGCAAGAACAGACCGTTCGGAAAATTCTGAAGAAAGCAATAGAGCGGGTTGGCATGGATTATGAAAATGATCTTGAATTGAACAACAAACGAAAGAAAAATAATGACGAGCTGCGAAACACGTATCTCTCACAAAAAATAACTGATACGAGTATAATAGAAAGAATCGAACAACAACACCAAACTGTCAACGAGCAACTGAATGAAATTCATGAATCGCTCGAAATATCAATAAGAAATTGGAAATTTTTCTCCGAAATACTTATTCCAACGCTAATAAATGAACAGCTTTCAAGCGCTGAATTATTATTAGACCGCGGAGTAACCAAAGAGCTACGAAGGGGCTTGAGGCTTCTTCAGATAGACTTTAAAAAACGAAGAGAAGACAAGCCAAATATTGAAGAGCCTGAGCACATAAAAAAGATTATACAAGACTATAAAGAGTACAGACTTAATGAGTCAGAATATCAGGAAATTATGTATTGGCTTGATATTGCAGAAACAGACAAATGGCTGGAAAAAATAGAACCAGCACTGGCAATAAACGACAAGAATGACATTGGTAACAACCTACAAGTATTTGACTTCTATGATGAAATAGAAGAACAAGAGTATTTTAAAAAATGCCGAGATGAAGCCTTTAATAATTTAGTAGATGATATAAAAGAAAAGCTTAATACCCCTGAAATAAGTTTTCCAAAAGCGTCCAGCGAACTCATTGATTTCATAAATAAACATAAGCGCAAAGCGACCGAGCACTTAGTAAGAAAGTTAATGTGGTGGTTTTTTGAAAAGGACAGTACAGACAAGTATGGATGCATATGCAATGGCATAGGCACTCATGAAGAGTTGACAGAATTTCACATTATGTATAATGAATTTACCCGAACGTACTTAACACAATTCGCTTTAACGATCAATACAGAGAAATTCATTAAAACACTCCATAATGAGCCACCGGAAACTGCAATTATTATTCTTGAGGGACTACTTAAGCATCATGAAAAGAAAGACCTGCATGAAACGTACTTTGGAGTACTTGACTATAATGCCGATTGGCGTCACTACATGATAGAGATTCTAAGAAAAGAGATCAAGTTTCATGAACTAAGAATTGCTCTTGAAAAAAACGAATCTAAAACAACGCCAAACATAGATACCGAGAAAAGAAGTAATGGGGTCTCAGAAAACGCACATGGCAACGCAATTGCTGCCACAAACGGGCAGGTAGACACAACCCTCGATGCTGCAAAAAAACCCGGAAGAAAAGAAAAATTATCAATGGATGTATTTAAAAAAGAAATATACCCGGATATGAAGAAGATGTTTCCTGATTCAAAACATGTTGCTGGAAAAAAAGCTTATTGTACTCAGATCGGGAAAAAATACGGAGTTTCAGAAAAAACAATACGTGACAAGTTTGATAAGTGTAATTTGGGGGAGTAATGTTGTGTAGTATGGTGTAGCTCCCCGTATTTTTCCCCCGAAAAAATCATTGCAGGTTTAAAGAGAGTACATGAAATCTCTTTAACTATCAGGATATACTGCAATGAACATACCTGCTCTGCAAAAGCCCGCCAGGTTGTATCTCAACCTTGATTCTCTTATTTCGTATTGCCTTGAGGTGTATGACCTTCCTGTCTCTAAAATCACTATCTATCGCGTGGTGAAAAGCGGAAGTTTGACTCCGAAGAAGGTGAACGGGCGTTTGCTTTTCCGTATTTCCGACGTTGAGCGGTGGATTGAAGGATCCTCTGAGAAAAAGGAGGATGCGTGATGAGTGTATCGAGATTTTATCGGTTGCGAGAAATTATCGGTGATCGTAAACAGGGAATCCCTGGCATTGTCCCGATCTCACGAGCCGCCTGGTATGCTGGCATAAAAGAAGGCCGTTATCCCAAACCCGTGAAACTTTCAGAAAAGACTTCCGCATGGCGGGCATCTGATATTGAGATGTTGGTCGAAAGACTGAGTAAGGGGTTGTGGAACGAACAGGTGGAGGAATAAAGCATGCCCGGAGTACAAAAGCCTTGCTGGGGAGGAGGGGCGCTCTATGAGTGATGTAAATGGTTCAATCGGGCCGCATGCTGTTCGGTTGCAGGAGGCGAGGAAAAAGCAGCACCTGAGCTGCACTGAACTTCCCTGTTTTCCTGACGACGCAATACCTGAAGAATTTTTCGATACGGTGCTGCAGTATATGCAAACGATGACAGATGCACCAAAGGAGTTCCTTTTTATCAGCCTGTTTATGACAACGGTAGCGGTTATTGGCAACAGGGTTTCGATACAGATCGGAAGTCAGAAGGTTAAGCCTAATCTCTATGGGCTCTGCCTTGCCGGATCGACGGTTGGCAGAAAAACGACGGCGGTATCGTTTTGTACCAGGTACCTGAGATCGACCGAAGAGGCGTTGCAGGATGAGCAGGTGAAATTCCGGATGCCTGATTCGGGAAGTCATGAGGGGTTAATGGATAGTATGCGGGAGCCGCGGATGTTGACGAAGTTCGAAGGTAAGGGGGCGAATAGGCAACAGATTGAGGAGATGGAACAGAAGGAGGTGATGAATTCGGGTATTGCCTGCTACAGTGAGTTTGCGAGCTTTCTTGACAATCTCCGGAAGGATTATAACAAGGGAATGGAGTCGTTTATTCTTGATGTCTATGACGGGAACAGCCATACGAGACAGTTGAAAAACGAGCAGTCATTCATTAAGGATCCCTGCCTTTCGATTTTCGGCGCTTCTACCCTGACACAGTTTCTCCAGAGAATAACCGAGAATGACAAGCATAGCGGCTTTCTGCAGCGAATATTCTATTGCTATGTGCCGGAACAGCGAAAAAAAATGCGGTCGCTGATTGAGAATAGCGAGCCGGATGAGGGAATGGAAGCGTTGATAACAAACGCCCTTGTGAAAATATTTCGGACGGCGAGTCTGATTGAACAGCATGGCATAAAGATCAAGCTGTCAGAAGAGGCTGCTGCAGTGTATCAACGTTCTTTCGATAACGAACAGGCTGAGCTTGCGGAAATCGGTAAAAGCGACAGTGAGTTTTCGGGGGTGCTGATGGGATATCATGGCCGTCTTGACATGATGAAGTTCAAAGTTGCGATGGTTTATCTGGTAGTCGAGACGGCTGATCGGAATGTTGATGTATGCGCCTTGCGTGCATTGCAGATAACGGGCGAGATGATGGAGCGTGCTGTGGCACTGATCGGGTATTTCTGGAAAACAGCGGGTTATTTGCTGATGAATCAATTCAAGTTTACCCCTTATGAGCAGAGGATGAAAAGAGTGATGGATATTCTCTCGAAGCATGGTGGTGCAATGAATCGGAGAAAACTGCTGCAACAGACCAGGTGGACGGCAAAGGAGTTTAATGACGTTATCACTACCGGGATAGAAGCGGGCTTGATTGAAATGCCTGAGGAGAAACAATGTTCGGGTCAGAAGGCTAAAATGATCAAACTCAAGCAACAGTAGCGTCGAACACCTTGAACACCTGAAGCCTTTATGTATAAGGGAAAAGACGTTCAAGGTGTTCGAGTTGATTATTCTTAAATGGAATGGAAAAACAGGTACAAGAGTCTTCATATGCGGATGGCCGGGTGCTGGTGTCGTTCAGTCGGAGGATGGCTGAGGGGTTCCGATCTGAAAGGGTGCTGTTCGATAAGATCGAGGGACTTGTGCGGTTTCGGGGGAATTATTCGGCTACGGCGTTCCGGGATGGGTACCGGGATGGTGAACATGCGTTGCCGGGTCAGGAGTTGGTGATTCTGGATTTTGATGGTGGGTATACGATTGGTGAGGCGATGGTGGATTTTCAGGCGTTCGTTGGAGCGATTGCGACGACAAGGAATCATATGAAGGCAAAGCATGGTGTTGTGGCGGAACGGTTCCGGGTGTTGCTGCCGGTGAACCGGCCTGTAATGCTGGATGTGGAGGGGTTCAAGCTGATGATGACGGAGGTGATGCGTTCTTATCCTCAAGCGGATCCGGCTTGCAAGAATATTGACCGGATGTATTACGGGTTTCCGGATGCGGAGGTGTTGTTTCTGGAGGGGATGCGTTTGTTTGCGTGGGAGCCGTTTTACCGGGCGGCCTTGATTCGCAGGGCTGATGAGGAAACGGATCGGCAGCGCTGGAGAGCGCGGGAGGCTGTGCCGGGTGGCGGCCAGGGTAAAGGGTATGAGACGTTTTTCAGGAACAGTTTTGTTCCGGGTAACCGGAACGTGACGCTTTACCGGCTGGCGTGCTGGATGCGGGATGAGGGTGTTTCGGATGTTGCGGATCGGATAGGGCGCATGAATGCGGAGTCCGGATGCCCGGTGGAACATGCGGAATTGAGCGGCATTATGCGGCGGGTGTTGTAGTGGATGCAGGATTGAGTGTGCTGGTGATGTCTTCGAGCATTCTATTGACGTCGAGGAGTTCTTTCTGGAGGTCGATGACGGTGTTCTGGAGGGCACGGAGTTTGTCGGTGCATTCGTGCAGTTTGGCGATGACTTCGGGATCGGGTCCGGCTGGGATGGGTGAGAATCCGCGTTTGCCATAGAGGACGTAGCCGACGTCGATGCCGACGGCTTCGAGTCTTTCGCGGAGGATGTTGCCGATTCGGTGTTTGCCGCTGACGTATGCGCTGAGGTAGGTTGCGTCGCTGGTGCCGATGGCTTTGCAGAGGGCTACCTGAGTATTGAATTTCTTTTTGACCTCTTCGCGAAGCCGGAGGGCTTCTTCCCTGTATTGTCCTGTAATGGCCATATGTTGTTGAAATAGTGTATATTGCCAATAATAGAAAGTTCTATCTATTTATTATGATAAAGATAGGAAAAGATTACGAAAGATAAGCAGAGATAATGTTGATGAGCGGTGTGGTATTGATAGATCTTGTTGTATTTCCCCATTTCCGCTTATAAAAAGAGGGGGATGTGATGCCGGCGGCGAAGATTTCTGAGGATAAGATAACGGCGATACGCTCAGCCCTGGAGGATGGGCATTATCGGGAGGTTGCGTGCAGGCTTGCGGGGATCGACCGGAAGACGCTGTTGAACTGGCTGAAGCGGGGCGAAAGGGAGAAGAGCGGATTGTACCGGGATCTGTATCTGGCTGTCGAGCAGGCTGAAGCGAAGGCTGAGGAGTTTCATTTGAAGAACATCAAGACAGCTTCGGCGAAGAACTGGTTTGCGTCGGCGTGGTATCTGGAACGGAAGCATCCGGAACGTTGGGCGAAACGGGATCCGGGGCCTGGGGATGACGGGCCTAAGGATGAGGTTGTGGTTATTGGGTGAGCGTTATCCGGCCTTCATGCCCGAACATAAAAGTAAGGGGTGCGCCGGTTGCAGGACTAAACCGAAGCCGGCGAACCCGAAAAAACCACCAACCTTAAAAAGTGCCTGCGATCGGCGCGTCCCCTTGACTGCCGGGTTAGCCGTTTGGATTGCTGCGCTTCATGTTTGCCAACATTTTTTCATTGACCTTCATGCGTGTTTGAAGCTGCTTGGCAGAGAGCTTTCTTTTGTGCATGGTGTCAATCGAGAAATTGTATTCCCATTCGTTGATCCACCTCTTTTCGTAGGCGTGTTTTATTGCTTCAGCGTTTAGGGACTTTTGATTGTCTTTCCGGACGCGCTTTACTGCTTGGAAAATTAAATCGGATGGTAGACCGATGAATTTTTTAACGCAGCAGTTGCCAACAGAAGCAAACTGAGTGTTCAGTTTATTTTGCAAGACGCAGATTTCAATAATTGGAAAGTGGCCGCAAAGGCAAGTTTCAGGTTCATCAGCTTCGTATATTTCGTCCAGCTTCCATTCGAGTTTTGCAATGTCCCAAACCTTCGATTCGGATCGCTTAAGAATCTCTTCTGTTAGTTTGTATTCGGACATGTCTGTTCCTTAATGGCTAACGCCCTACATCAGCCGCCCCTCACCGAAAACGCCTCTCCGATAACAACTTGAAACTATCAAAAAACTTTTCTTCTTTGCAATCAAGGCGTAGGTGAGGATGCGGCTGCATGCAATTGTTAGCCGTTGTGAGTAAAGTTGATATTGTTCTCGAAAAATCGGTTATAAAAATCCGGAGAATTCCGCTGGCATTGATCGAGGCAGAAATGACCATTCTTCAGGATATCCCAGGTATTCTCAGGTATATCCAATCTTTCGCGCATTCGATAGACGAAGTAATCGAGAATATATATGTCGTCTGGAACAATCCAAGCGTACCCCCCATCTGTATCCGTTAGGCACACGGGGTACCGAGCCTTCTCGTAAAATGGTGCAACCTTCTTAAGAATAATTTCGATATGTCTACCATTCACGAAATCGTCCTGATCTGAACTCCACCTGCGACAAATTTCAAGTAGTGAATCCAGAGCATGAGTAGGTGGCGGGGATTCCCCCATTGCCTTGATATACGCTTTTAGATAATTCTCGACGCATTGATAGGCAGCAAATAAACTATATTCGATGATGAAATTCAGGTAAAGAACGCGAGCAATGAAATAGTGGTGATCTGCCGCTTGGACAAATCGCCAATCTTCAGCGGACTCAACTGCACTAGTAAATTCACCTCGCGATTTTCGTCGCGTCTTCGGGACATTCGCTGCTTCTGTGTCGACCAAAGGATCCAAGAAGTCGAGATACTTTTCGATGCTGCTTACTGTTGTGTTTTTCATATGGGAGAAGACTTTTTTCGGCTAACGGCTAACAATAAATAGATTGATCCGCATAAGCTGCGGATTATTGAATTACAGCCCATATAAGACGCAACATATTCAGGCCTCAAAACGCCATCAAACTCTTACTTTGAAAGAAATTAGCTGATGTATTGCGGTTTATTCGTGCGTCTTATGCTGATCCGCATAACAATACTTGCCTTGTCTCTTTTTAGAAAAGAATACGAGATAAATGTACTCAGGAAATCGGTGTTTTCCGCTGTTGATAGCGTAATTATTTGCCGATTGGTTGGTAGTGGAAGGAGGATTCGGGAGGTGTCCGGGGAGGAGAGCAGGGGCGGGTGCCCCTGCTTTTTTTGTTTCAGTTGAAAAGCCCTTCTTGCCTGAAGCTGAAGTGGTTGCCGTTGCTGCCGATGATGACGTGATCGAGTAGTTCGATGCCGATGATGTCGGCTGAGCTGCGGATTTGCTTTGTTACGGTTTTATCTGCATTGCTTGGTTCGGGGTTGCCGGATGGGTGGTTGTGGACCATAACGATTGAGTAGGCATTGGCCAGGATGGCACCTCTGAAAACTTCGCGCGGATGAATGAGTGACGCATTGAGGGTACCGCGGGAAACGAGCTGCGTGCCGGTGATGTAGTTTTTGGTGTTGAGGAAAAAGACGTGCAGTTCTTCATGTGGCAGATCGGGCAGGCCGATGGTGTTGCAGATGCCGCAAATATCGGCGGCAACAGAAATTTTTTTGTTGTCGTACAAAACCTGCGACTCACGCACCAACCGGACGCCGTAACGCGGGATGAGCGTTTCTTTTGAACCCATTGCTGCAGGAGCGCTGCCGAAGAGAGGGAGGGTGTTTGCCATGGTGGTAACGATTACGTTTGAAAGCCATTCCCGGGGGGACAGCGGCCTCCTGAAGCCGGGCAAACTTTTGCTGCAAGGGGGAACAGTGAGCTGCACAAACGAAGAGCGGAAGCGAACGGCCCTTGCGGAAAAAGGCAAACCAGCTTAGTTTTGGCAGTGCCCCACGGGGATGAGTGCCCAGTGCGCGGAGCGCCATGCCTGAAAGCGAAGCGGACTCTGAAGCGAAGCGCCAACGATTTTCAACGACGCCGGCGGGACGCTTGCTTTTCTCTCGTTGCAAGCGGCATGACGGCGGCGGTATAGCGCTGGGTTGAACAGATGGCGAAGGGCTGGCGGGATGCTTGCCCTTTCGTTTTTTTGCAAGCAGCATGACAGCCCGAGCCCGGCGGCTGGCGGGGTTTTTGCGTTTCTCCCGGCATAAAAGCATGACAGCCGCCGAAACAGCCAGTGACTGCGCGGCGGTATAGCGCCCGGATAAGGGAAGTACGCAAGCAGGAGCGGCGTCAATGCAACGACCGCAGTGTGCGTGCGCTTTTCTGCTGTTGCGCACGTACATGGCGGGTATGCCTGATGTTTTCCACTATACAACAGACCGGAATGGCAAGAGCATGGGTTGCACGGAAGCTTTGGCGGGACGCTTGCTTGACCCTTTGCAGGCGGCATGACGAAGCTGGAGAGCAACCGTTGCGGAGTGCATGGCAGCGAGATGAACGGAGCGGGAAAAGACCAGACGCCAAAGATGCGGTGGCCCGCCCTATGGTTGCTTGCATAACTCGAATTATGTAAACCCCTGGGCGGCGAAGCCGGCTGTACACAGCTTTACATAATTGCAAGTTATGCACCCCGAAGGGGCTTGACAACCCCGACTACCGCCAAATGGAATGATAGAACGTGACAGTAAGTCTTCCGGCGTCGCGGGCTGGCGGGGCTTTTGCATGCAAAGTGAAGCGAAGCGGAGCGTAAGGCATGACAGCACGCGGGAAGCCGGAAGGTATGATTGAGTGAGAGCGTGAGCGGGAACGGCCTGTATCGGGAGCGTGGCACGGAGCCGGAGCGTTGCGCATCCGCTTTTCCCCTGCTGTTGGGGTTGCGGGTGCGCTGCGCTTTGGCGGAGGTTTGCCATGCGGCGTTTATTTTTCCCTGGCAAGCGAAGTGCGCAGATAGATGGGGCTGTTCATCTATCGTTTTTTCGTGCCGAGAGCCGTTCAGGCCGAGGTTTTGCTGTGGAGCGACAGCGGAGTCGTGCTCTTGCGCGCTCTTGATGAGGGGTGGGCTCTTCTCCCCTGTTTTTTCTTTCCGTTACTGCTTCGGGGTGTTGCGATGGTTCACGGCGCTGGCCTGGCGGGCGAAGCTGGGTCAGGCCGGCTGACGGGCTGCGGTGTTCGGGGCGGCAATGCGGGCTACTGCCCGCCACGTTCTTTGTGCGCTGATTGCTGTTTTCTGCGACAGAGCGGAACGGTATGCATGGAGCGTTGTGGAGCGAAGCGTAACGGTGCGGAATGCAGGGAGTGAAGCGGCGGAGTGGACAACTGCATTGAGCGCCTTGCTATCATTGCAGGGGGTTGGTAGCGGCAAAAGCAAGGGTTGTGCGGAGGCTTTGGCGGGGCGCTTGCGTTGAGTTCGGCAAGCGGCATGACAAAGCCGGAGGGCAACCGTTGCGTTGTCACATGGGGGCGTGATGCTTGGAGCGGGATCGGGGTGCTGGTGGTGGCGTTGCTGTGTCACGGGGGGCGACTTGCGGAGCTGGCGGAGCAAGTCGGCCATCCGGTCGGGGTGTTCGGGACTGGGGTCGCCAGAGGTCAGTTGTCATACTGCAGGAGTTGAGAGGATAACCGAGAGTGGGTGTCATGGAAGCGCTTGTTGCGCACCCGGAGCTGGAGAGCTAAGCGGCTGTAGTGAAGCGTGGTTGCTGGTTGCTCATGGGGTCGGGAGAGATCGGAGCGGAACGGAGGCTGCGTGCGCGGAGGCGTAGGGGCGTAAAACAGGCGCTGCATTGGGGCTGCCGTCTTCGGGGTTCGGCAGCGGTGGTAGCGGCAAAAGCAAGGGTTGTACGGAGGCTTTGGCGGGGCGCTTGCCTTGAGTTCGGCAAGCGGCATGACAAAGCTGGAGGGCAACCTTTGCGTTGTCACATGGGGGCGTGATGCTCGGGGCGGGGTCGGTAATCTGGTGTTGGTCTGCGTACCAAATGGGAATAGGCTGGATACAGAAGTAAGCTTGAGGTGCAATATTCTCGAAACGTTTGCCCTGGCATTTGCAATATATGGCTAACTTTCGAAATAACTTCTTGCTCCGGCCCACGTTGCTGTTTCTACCATGTAACCCAATAACATCGAGCCATATTGTTCGAAGATCTCTTGTTTTGATTCAAGTTTGATAATGCGATGCCGGCATTGCCATTGTTGTACAAGAATATTTTTGCGGTCTTCGTCAAGGTGCATGATCGCATTGCGAGCAAGTGCATCGAATTCAAGTGCTGCGGGAAAATACGGAAAGTCGGTGTACTCAGGCCCATATTGTGTTTGATATTTCAGTTCCTTCCACCATTCTGGAGCAAGCATACGAACATGTCGTAGTAGTGGGCACAGAATCCGCGTTTCTTCACGTGTCATTCATACGGTCAGCGGTATGAAACGTTGGGGTTTTCGGAGCTGCATCTGTATCACCCGATACCGAACTTTGATGCGAGGTAGAACGCTCGCCTAACCACTGAACCCCCAATGTTTTATGACCGCTTGTTAGCCACATGTTAGTTTTTCTAAAAATTTTTCCAAAGCAATTCCAGGGTTATCAATATCTGAATTAATGGTGTCAATACCCCAATTCTCAAGGATTTCTGCTTGGATCGGGTTGTATTTAGATGCAAAAAGATAAGATTTAGGACGTTTCATACCATTTCCATGATTATCCCAAAGCGTTGATAATTTAAAAAACAGCTGTCTAATATTAATATCACTTAAACTATAGCCAATAAAAAGGACTGACTTTCCTAATACATCAGAACGCAACTTAATATCGAGAGGAGATTCAAATTGCAATCGCTTGAAATAACTTGTTTCATCAAGTACTATTGATTCATCATCTGTAAAATCACCATGAAACTTAATAATCTCTTTTAGTCTATTGTCAATTTTAGATATATCACTTACGGAAACTATTTTATTGTACTTTACCTTATAATAGTCATGTGCGTATTCCAACCAATTCTCGTAATTCGTTGTATAAATAAGCGGAAAGTTTCCGTTTGAAATGTATTTATGAATAAGAGATTTGGATATATCAATTGTAGATTTATGCCACTCTTTATCAAGCCAGCTCCTTAATTGGCCAAGATTTCCATATTTAAGACGATAGTACTCTGCTAAGGCCAAAAAATCTCCATATGTTTTAAATACTTCTGAATCATAATCAAGGTCTTCTGCAATCTTATCAATTAACTTAGACCAAGTAGGGATTCCTAAATTAGCAGATACACCTGCTCCAACAAACAAAATTACTCGCCCCTTTTTATATTCTTCTATTAATTGCTTCATACAGTTTTAATTATATGATTCTTAAATTCAATCAATGCTTTCTTTCGCATTGAAATATCGTTTTTTCGGTCTCCCATTTCAGCATAAGTTTCATTCTCACCTTTGGGTTTAAAAACACAATCCCATTGAAATTTCGGGTCTCCTTTAGGAATGTTAATTATTTCACCTTCCACTTCGCCTTCAAAAAAGAAAAGCTTTTTCCCGTCACAATAGCCAATCACTGTCTTAGCTATTGTCTTCGTATTTGACAAATTGCCAATTATCTCACTGAATTTTTCTTTTTGTAGTTTATCCCAAAAAATCTGAGTCAAACCACTTGGAAAATCATTTAAATATTCAATGTATAATCCAGTGTGTTCTACAAATAAAGGTTTTCCAATTGTCTTAAAAGCTTTAAGTAGTTTATCCTTTACTAGATTTTTAACATCAAGCGTCTGAAGTTCTTCTATCCTGAAATCAAATGGAATAATTTTTATTCCATCTTGCTCAAGTATTTTTTGAGTCTCCTCAATTTTATATTTATTTCCACTTACAAATCTAATTTCCATGATTTTTTAAAAATGTATATTTCTTTTGCATTTCGAACATGTTATTTACTAAATCAACTCTATTGGTTTCAGTTATGAAATCAAAATAGTCATATGATAATGATGATTTATGAATCGAAGGGTTATCTGAGCAAAGCACAAAAGGGATGTTATTTTTAATAAATGTTTTTACCGGGTGTGTATCTTTTGCTTTAACAGCACCAGTTCTCCTGTTACTAATAGGACAAATCTCGATGCATATATTATTTTTCAACAACAAATCCATTGTTTGTTGTGATTGTTCAGCAGCAGCACCATGACCAATTCTGTCTGCACTATATTTATGAATTGCCTCTTCAATATTCTTATAATTACCTGTTTCTCCTGCATGAATAGTTATGCTTAGACCAAAGTCATTTTTAGCAGACTTGAATTTTAATGCTAAATCACTTGACACCTTAACATCTTCATCTCCTGCCAAATCAAGCCCTACAATCTCTGATGGCCTGCCTAAATTTTCATAAGCTCGAAGTAATTGTGATAAAATAACTAAACTATATTCTCCCCGTGGTATTGTCAGAATTAATCCATAAGGAATTTCAAATTTAACCGAAGCTTTTGTTAATTCTTCTATCAATATTGCTAAAGTATCTTCAAGATTTTTTTGGAATAATAAGGATAGATATATAACAGAGCTTCTCAACTCAATAAATTTTACATTATCTTCCTTTAGTTTAACAAAGGCACTTTTAATAAGTATGCTTAAATTATCTCTTCTAGTAGGTATCAATCTTAGAATGTCCCATGGCTTGAGATAATTTATTAAAGATTTTTTATACGTTAATACATTTAAATCTTTATCTAAATCAAATCCATGTGGAATATCTAGGTTTTCTTTTTCGATAACTTTTCGTATTGTATCAGTATCAAATAATCCATTTAGATGCACGTGAAGGTCTGCTTTACTTAATTCTATGCATTCATTTATGTTCATCTGTTACTCGTTGCTTCGGATTTTTGTTCTAATTGTGGCTAACAGTATTGCGGTATGAAACGGTTGGGTTTTCGGAGCGCATTCGTATCCACCGTTGATAAAGTTGACGCGAGAACAAATGCTCGCAAACAACTGAACCCCAACTGTTTTATGACCGCATGTTAGGCGCAGTTATTTGCAATCAACTTATATTCTCATTTGATTTAACAACAAATAATACATTGCCTCTATCACTTTCATTATTTAAGTTTATTTTGTCATTTATATATTTATGTTGAATCATAAAATAGTTTGTAATTGGATGAGATGCTCCATAATATTTAATAGATCTTTTAATAATCAAATTATAAAGTTCATTTGACTGTAAATAATTATTGCTAAATTCAAAAAACCTTGCAATTTTCCAATATGATTTAAGTATCTCAGGATCATGATAAGTATAAACATCTTGAATGAAGTTTGCTGTTTCGTTAAGTAATGATATTCCTACATCAATATTTTCAGTTTTAAATAAATATAGCACCTGAATAAATTTTAGATAATTTATATTTTTGCAGAAACCTTTATGATCATTACCTTCCAATTGTTTTGCCCATAAATCAAAATCAATATTTTCGCAAGTATTTTTACTTTCTAATAAGTCTCTAAATATTTGATCTTCTAATAAAAGTATTTTAAGATAAACCAGTTCTTTTGAAAAAGCTTCGACATAATCTTCTTCTTTCTGAACAATTGATTGAGCTATATCGATGATTTTTTCATATTCGGAGTTTTTTATCCCTTGATAATAATGAAGTCTTATAGAATTTTCAAGACAGTTTCTGACCGAAATTAAAAACATTTCGCGATTTTCTTGATTAGTATAATACATTATCAAGTCATGAAATATTTTTAATCCTTCCTGAAATTTATCTAACCAAATAAGAGAATCAGCATAGCCTACATACATCGAAATCACTTTCTCCTTACTTATTGACTTATTTTTTTCAACAGCATTTAAGAGTTCATAAAGTTTCAAAGTTTCATTAATAAAGCCAATTTGGGATAATACAAATATAGATTGTGCAAGAATTTCAACTTTATCTTCATTCATATCTATATCATTATTGATACAGCAAAAAACAACTTGACGGAAATGGTTTTTATTTGCAAGAAAAATGAAATATCTATTTTCATCAAATTCAAAATAGGTATTATCTATTGTATTTAAGAAAATAGCTGATTGTATAGCACAATAGGAATACAATAAATCGGTTGTGTTAATTAAATTTAACCAATTATCTTTTAATTCTTTATATATCAATGCATGTAATGGTTTAATTACGTAATCATTCTGAATTAATATATGTAAATCTTCAAGTTCCTCTATATTGACTTTAAATCCAACTGTTTCTAAGACACCTTCATCAATATAGAAATCTTCATATGATATACATCCTAGAAAACCTAGAAATTGCTTTGCTTCATATGGAATATTAAAACTTTTATTATCGTTAGAAATACCCAGTGCTCTATCAATAAGCAATACTATATTATCTCTTTCACTTTCTAATGTGATGTTTTTATTAATCGTTTTTAATCCATTTTCCTTTAAACCACTTAAAAATGCTTCAATATTTTGATTAAATAATTTATCATTAGCAGCTAAAAAAATTGCAAGGGGCAAATAACAAAGGTTATCAGCTATTTCCCGCAAAACATCATTGAATTTTTTTGTTTTGTAAATATTATTTCTACACGCTTCACGCAGTAATTCCACTGAAATATTTTCATCAAAAAAACCAATTGGTATCTCTATCTTTTTGTTTTTCTTATACTTTTTCAAAAAATATAATTGTGACTTATTTCGCGATGTTACAATGAAAACTGGATTTAATGATAATTGAAGAAATTTATCTAATTCATTGGTGCGTTCTGTTCCTTCAAATATTATCAAACACTTTTTTTCGTCTAGTTTCTGCTCAAGAGTTCTGGTATCAGATATTCCACTTTGAATCTTAATTGTTAATTCATTATAAGCAGAAGAAAAATCAGAATTGGAATAAAAATCATAATAATGTACGCCTCCTGGATATAACCGTCTTAATCGTTTATCCCCAACTTTTCTAACAGCATTTCTAACAACAGTTGTTTTTCCTATTCCAGCGGGGCCATAAACGAAGCTGTCCTTTCGCTTTATAATATTTTCAACTATAATTTTTGTTTCATGTTTTCTTCCAATACATAGTTCAAAGAAAACGGGTTTTTGAATTGGTGCTTTTGTTTTTTTATACTCAAATATCTTTTTTAAGATTATTGCAATTAGAGTTGTGATAGCTGCAATGATAGCAGCTATAATAGTGCTGTCAATCTTCATATTTTATAATTTCAAAATTCGTTTAAGGCTTTTTTCTGTTAATAAAGGTTCTAACTATATCTTATTAATCAGGTAAAAAAAGACAATGCTATATGTTCAGTAGTAGGTTTTTTATAATTGCGCCTAACTCCTTTATATATGCACCATACCCCACCAAAAGGTGCATATAGCCAGCTATTCTGACATGCTTTATACACCTTTGAGGTGTACAATATTTTTTCAAAATCCGTTATATGCTTATCAAGCATGCACTTATATAAGGATAGTGATTTTATTTGGGCTGTTTATATGGATCGGTATAAAAACGCTGATTACAGCTGCTTTTTCGGAAAAGTAACTTGATAATGTACGCAGGAATTTTGAGTATTCCACGGTGTTGGCGTGATTTTATGCGTTGGCTGTGGGGTGAAGATCGTGCTACGAGTTGCGGGTTGCGTGTTAAGTGAAGATGCATGTGTGCTGTTTGGGATCGTTGGCCGGATGGCTTTTTTTTGTGCCCGGATAATAGATATTAGTTTCTATTATCCGGGATTTTGCTGTATATTAGTAATGAAAGATATTTCTATTCATGAGATGGAGGGGTTATGGGTTTGATGGATGGGTTTTTGAGGCGGACGTTGTTTCCGGTGCGGTTTGTGGTTGAGGATGGGGGCGGTGCCGGGGCTGCTGGTGGTGCTTCGGGGAGTGGTGAGGGTGATGGTTCTGCCGGTGCCGGTGATGCTGGTAAGGGCGGCAAGGGTGGCGGTTATCCTGCGGTGAGTGAGGGGTTGTTTACGCAGGGGGATGTGGATGCTGCTGTTTCGAAGCGGTTGGAGTTGTTTGCAGGGGTGGATGTTGATGAGTATAGGGCTTTGAAGAGTGAGAAGGCGAAGCGGGAGCGTGAAGTGCTGGAGAAGCGGGGTGAGTTTGACAAGATTCTGGCTCAGACGGTGCAGGAGAAGGATGAGGTGATTGGGTCGAAGGATGAGGAGATTGCTTCGCTGGTGGATCAGTTGAAGAAGATCAGGGTGGATAATGCGCTTTTGGGTGCGGCTTCGGCGGCGAGGGCGATCAAGCCGGGTCAGATTGTGATGCTGCTTAAGGGGAATGTGCATTATGACCGGAAGTCGGATTCGGTGGAGGTTCGGGAGAATGGTGCTCCGTTGTATAAGGGGGGCAAGCCGGTTTCGGTTGATGAGTATGTGCAGGGGTTCCTGGCTTCGAATCCGCATTTCGTTCTGGCGGGGCCGGGGGGCAGCGGCGCTGCTGGTGGTACTGCCGGGCAGGCGTCGGGGTCGGTGTACAAGATCAGCGCGGCGGATGCGAAGGATCCGGCGAAGTATCGGGCGGCGAAGGAGGCGGCGGCAAAGGCCGGGTTGCAACTGGTGATCGAAAGATAGTGCTTGGGTGACAAGGTTGTGAAGATGATGTTTTATGAATTGTAAACGATTGAAAGGAAGAATGTTATGGCGAACAATCTGAATTTGTATGATCCGCTGTTTTATGCGCAGGAGGGGTTGATTCAGTTGCAGAAGGCTTTGGGTATGGCGAGCCGGGTGCATCGTGGGTATGACAAGGAGCCGCAGCAGAAAGGGAGTACGATCAAGATCAGCAAGCCCGGGACGTTTACGGCGCAGGATGCTCCGTCGAATGATCAGGATATCAATGCTGAAGGGATGGAGATCAAGCTGGATAAGTGGAAGGAGGTGAAGTTCGGGTTGACGGACAAGGAGCTGAACAGCACGGGCGAGCAGATTATTATTGACCATATCCAACCGGCGGCGTATGCGATTGCCGATGACATCGATATGAATCTGAATGCTCTGGCGAAGTTCATTCCGTGGTATTACGATGTGGCTGCAACGACGGAGATAAAGGATATGACGCGGGTGAAGAAGATTCTGCGGGATAACAAGGTGCCGCTGAATATACCGGATACGCTGTTTTACGAGGTAGGCAGCGAGATGGAGGCGGGGTTTGCGGAGTTGTTTGCGAACAGCGGGTATGCGGGTACGTCGGCTGAGGAGTTGCAGCGGACGGGGGTGATTGGCATGAAGTTCGGGTTCAACATTTTTGCGAACCAGAATGTGGGGACGCATACGAAGGGTACGGCGTCGGTGTCGGCGCTTTTGACGAGCGGGGCTTTCCTGAAGGGTGCGACGGTGTTGAACCTGGATGCTGCTGCGGTGACGGGTACGCTGGTGAAGGGTGATTCGTTTGCGATTGCGGGTGATGTTCAGCGGTATGCGGTGGTGAATGATTCGCCGGTTACGGCTGCGGGTAATACGTTTACGGGTGTGCAGTTTTTCCCTCCCCTGTCGCGGGATACGGCTGACAATACTTCGGTGACGGTGAGCCTGGTGAACCATGTGGAGAATCTTGCGTATCACCGGAATGCGTTTGCGCTGGCAATGGCTCCGCTTTCGGAGATGGGGCGTGAGTTCAGTGTGAAGGTTGAGACGGTGTTTGATGAGGCGTCGGGGATTGCGTTGCGTGCGCGGATGTGGTATGACGCTGACAAGTCGAAGACGAAGGTGGCGCTGGATGCTTTGTATGGGGTGAAGTGTCTGGATGCGAATCTGGCGGTGAAGGCACGAAGGGCTGCTTAGGAGTTCTGAGTACTGAGTGCTGAGTTCTGAGTGGCTTGATGGCTGGGTAATGGGTAATGGGTAATGGGAAGAGGGAGGGCTGGATGGCTGGATGGCTTGTTAGCTGGGTGGCTGGATGGCTTAAGATCGTGTTATGTGTTATGGGTTACGTGTTATGTGGGATGATGTGATGATGTTTGGATGGTGATGCCTGGGTTTGGCGCTATGTGTTATGCATGGGGAGTGGGGTGGATTCCCTGCTCCCCTTTTTTTATGCTGGTAATGTTGTGATGTGGGGGTGTTATGGTGTTCAGTACGGATGCGGATTTGTTGCGGTTTCAGCCGTATGTGTTTGAGCATGGGGTGATGTCGTTTGAGGAGTATCATGCCCGGGGTGTGGATGATATTGTGGATGAGTTGCTGATATCGTGGTTGCCGGCTCAGGGGACGGTGGATGTGGATTTGTTTGATGTGGAGCGGCTGGATGGTGTGCAGTGGGTGATGGCTTCGGTGTATCGGGTGCTGGGGTGGTATGTGTTGCCGCGTCTGGCGGCGTCGGTTGGCGGGCAGGGGTTGCTTTCGATGATGGAGCATTACCGGCGGGAGTATGGGCTGGAGGTTCAGCGGGTGATCCGCAAGGGTGTTCGGTATGATACGGGGAGCGGGTTCGAGCGGATCGAGCTGGTGTCGGGGAGCGAACAGCAGCGGTTACGCCGATGAGGATGTTTAATGAGCGGATACGGCCGAAGGAGTCGCAGGGGTGGCCGGCTTATGGGTTGTTTACTCCGGAGGGGTGGAGTAACCGGTTGTTCCCAGGGATGATGACGGGGTTTTCGTTTGAGACGTCGATGCCGAGCATCAGGATGATGACGATCGGCGGGGTTTCGGGTAAGGGTATTGTGATCAGTTGGGGTGAGCGGGGCAAGTATCAGATTTTCTTTTCGGGGAGTGAGGAGGGCAAGCTGTACAAGAGCGTGTATAGCCGGGCCGGGAGGTTTGAGTTGTCGTTTTATGGGGAGATCGAGTCGATCAGGACGATTCGGTGCAGTGAGCCGTCGTTGCATGGGGATACGAAGCAGCTTCGGCAGTTGCGGGGGTTGCAGGTGCTGGAGCTGCTGGGGACGAGTGTGAAGGTTCGGGTTGAGGATTTCAGTGGGCTTGGGTTGCGGGAGCTCGTTGTGTGCTGCAGCGAGGTTGCGGGGTCGATGGCGGGGCTTGTGGATCAGGTGGATATGGAGGTGTTGCGGCTGGTTGATGTTGGCGGGTTTACGGGTGATATCGGGGTTATTGCGGGGATGCCGAACCTGAGGCGTCTGGAGTTGCGGGGGTGCAGTGGGTTATGGTATTCGCAGCGGGATTTGCCGACGGAGTGGGTTGCGCCTGTGATTGATGTTTCGGATAACGGGCTTTCGGCGGCGGAGGTTGACCGGTTCCTGAATGATCTGGCGAATACGTATGTGTATGACGGGCGGCTGAATATTGCGGGGAACAATGCGGCTCATACGGCGGCGAGCGATGAGGCGCTGCTGATGCTGCAGGCGTTGCGGTGGGAGCTGGTGTACCATGGTGCTGAACCGGTTTTGCCGGAGTTCGCTATCCGGTCGTTCAGCTTTTTGATGGCGGATAATCCGGTGTTGACGGAGGATGTGACGGGGTTGGTGACGGGCAACCGGATCAAGATTACCCTGCCGAACAATACGCCTGTAACGGCACTGATTCCGAGAATTACGCTGACTGACGGGGCGACAGTGACGCCGGGAAGCGGGGTCGCGCAGGATTTTACGCAGTCTTTGACGTGATGGCGAGTTGGGAGTGCTGAGTGATGAGTGCTGAGTTCTGAGTGAAGAGAGATGGCTGGATGGCGGGAAAGTGGATAGTGGATAGTGGGAAGTGGGAAGTGGGATGTGGGATGTGGGATGTGGGATGTGGATGGGTAATGGTTTGATAATTATTTGGAGGTGTGTATGGGTAGCTTGACGGATTATTTTGAGAACAAGGTTGTTTCGCATGTGTTCAGCGGGGTGGCGTGGACGCCTCCGACGACGTTTTATGCTTCGTTGTTTACTGTTGCTCCGGGTGAGGCTGGCGGGGGTACGGAGGCGACGGGCGGGGCTTATGCGAGGGTTGCGTTTACGTGCAGTACGTCGGGGTCGGTGGCGTCGAATGTTGCGCAGGTGGAGTTTCCGGTTTCGACGAGTGATCGTGGGAGCATTGTTGCTGTGGGGATTCATGATGCGCTGACTGCCGGGAACCTGTGCGCGTTTCATGCGCTTTCGCCGACGAAGACGTATAACACGGGCGAGACGATCAGGATTCCGGTTGGCCAGTTGACGCTGACGCTGGATTAGGCTGTGGTTATGGTAAAACGTGATACGGCCTGGAGCGACTGGTACGCTTTGTTTGGTGAACGTGACGGGGGTTGCGATGCGGGGCGTGCGTGGGTGGATACCCTGCCGGAGGGGTTGACGTGCGAGGAGGTGCTTGAGAGGGCGAGCGAGGATCGGTCGTTCAGGATCGGGTGGGCGGCTTGGGCGATTACGGCGTTCTGCGGGGAGCTGGATGCGCGGCTTCGTGGTCAGTTGTTTGCGCTGGTGCGGCGGAAGCCGATGGTTGCGGCGGTGCTGTTCCGGGATTATGGGGATCGGCTGGGAACGGTTGACCGGAAGCGTTGCCTGATGGCGTTCCATAGCGGGTTCAGAACGGATGGGCGGCGGGTGCTGCCGACGGTTGAAGGTGAGATAGAGGTGCTTGATGGCTGAAACTGGATGGCTTTCTCCCGGTACGGTGTCGGTTGTTGCCGATGGGGATCATAACTGGAACAGCACGGGTAATGTGTATGCGAGCGATGATGCGTATACGACCAGCCAGATTGGCAAATCAAATTACAGCCATACGCTGCGGCTGAGTAATTTCAGTGCCGGGTTACCTGCGGGGGCAGTGAATATCTGCGTGGAAGTTGCCGTCGAGCGGAAGGCTTCGGGCAGCGGGCTGAGTGATGACCTGGTGCAGTGGTTTGACGGAACGAACCGGGTTGGCGATAACAAGGCGTCGTCGGCAAACTGGCCGACGAGCGACGGGGTGGCTACGTATGGGTCGGCGTCGGATGGGTGGAATGCGTCGTTGACGGCGGCGATGGTGAACAGTGCCGATGCCGGGCTTGATATTGCCGTTCGCAGTAACACCAGCTCTACGAGAACGGCGTCGATTGACCATGTCAGGGTGCGGTTCTTTTATGAACTGCCGGTTTCGGAGACAGGTGTTCCGGTTACGGTTTCGAGCGGGTTTGATGCATGGACGGCTCGGATCAGCGAAACCGGTGTGCCGATCAGTGGTGTTTCGGGGTATGGTGCGGCTGTGGTTGCGGTGCGGGGTTGCGCTGTTCCGGTTGCGTGCGGTTTGCCGGTTTCGGCTGGAGCAATCCGGGTGGCTGGCGCTGCTGCGGGCGTGGGCGGTTCTTGTGCTGTGACGGCGTGGGGCGATCTGGTGCGGGTGGTTCCGGTGGGAGTTTCGGGCAGTTGTTCTGTTCTGGCCGGTGCGGTGCAGGTGTCGGGCGATCCGGCTGTTGTGCTGGTTCCGGTTGTGTGCAGTTCGGTGGTGACGGCGGGGGCTGTGCTGGTTACGCCTGCCGTGGTGCCGGTGAGTGTTTCGGGGTTGTGCGGGGCGGGGGTTGTGCGGATCGGTTCTGTTCCTGCCGGGATGGGGTGTTCGGTTGTTGTGCAGGCTGGTGCGGCCGGGGTGCGGGGCGTTGCGGTTCCGGTTGCGTGCGGGCTGGGTGTTTCGGCTGCTGGTGAAAGGGTTGGTGTTGCTGGTGTTCCGGTTGTGGTTGGAAGCGGCGGGTCTTTGGGGTGTGTTGTGGTTCGGGTGTCGGGGGTTCCGGTTGCCGGGTCGGTCAGTGCGTCGTGCGGAGTGGTCGGGGTTTCGGGTGTGGGTGTTCCTGTGGCGTGTTCGACGGCTGTTGGTGCCGTGCCGGTGTGGTCGGCGGCTATTGCGGTGGCGATTGCGGCGGTGACGGGTGTGCTGGTGGATGCCGAGCAGGTGCTGAATAACCGGGTGAAGTATACGCTGTCGCATCCGGTGTTTGGGTCGAGGATGTATGAGGTGGTGGTGCGGGTGGTGCAGAGTTCGCTGAATCTGATCGATCGGTTCTGGTTTGCGGCGGCGGATAATGCGGGGCTTGCGGCTGATGTTGAGGGTATTGTTACGGGTGATGAGATTGGCGTGACGCTGCCGCACGGGACGAGTCTGCGGGCGCTGAAGCCGATGATCGATGTGTCGATCGAGGCGACGGTGGTGCCTGCATCGGGCGTGGTGAGGGATTTCAGTGCGCCGGTGGTGTATGAGGTGACGGCGGAGACGGGCGTGAGCCGGGTGTTTACGGTGCGGGCGTCGGTGACGGAGGCTGTGGGGAAAAGCATTGTGCGGTTCAATGTGCTTCGGGCGCTGAATCCGCTGCTGCCGGTTGACCTGGTTGCGGATGTGACGGAGTCGGCGGTGACGATGGTGTCGCCGAATGTGGCGGATGTGGTGCTTGGTGCGCTGAAGCCGACGGTGCAGATAAGCGAGGGAGCATCGGTTGTTCCGGCGAGTACGCAGGAGCGGGATTTCAGGGGGACGGTGCCGTACCGGGTGACGGCCGGGGATGGGTCGAGCGCGGTGTACAGTGCGGATATGTACAGGAGGGTGGATGTGGGGTCGCCGTCGGTGGCCGGGCAGGTGTCGGTTTCGGGCGGGGTGTTTACGATGCTGGGTAGCGGAACGGATATATGGGGCAGTTCGGACAAGTTCTTTTTTGTGTTCCGGAGCATGACGGGCGATTGCTGGGCGGAGGTGCTGCTGGAGTCGCAGCAGGCGACGAATGATTGGGCGAAGGCGGGGTTGATGGTGCGGAGTACGCTCCTGGGGAATTCGGTGCATGCGTTTGTGGGAATGGCTCCGCTGCTGGACGGGTCGAACCGGACGTTGTTTGTGTCGCACCGGCTGACGACGGGGGGAACGAGCGTGATGCCGTTCCAGGGCGGCGTTGAGGGGCCTCCGGTGTGGTTGCGGCTGGAGAAGGTCGAGACGGAAATCCGGGCGTACCGGAAGACGGTTGCGGGAAGTTCGTGGACGCTGGTACAGAGCGTGACGGTGCCGCTGATCGGGAGTACGGCTTATGTGGGGTTTGCGGTGTGCAGCAAGACGACGGGGCTTGGGGAGTGCGTGTTCAGGGGGTTACGGGTGGGGTGAGATTACATAAAAAAGAAAAAACTATGAATAGAAAACAAGAATTACCGCAGATCTATACTGATTCCGTTATTATTATACACTAATAGCTCTCAAATGCAGTATTGTTAGCCTCAAAAACCTTTTTCAGCGCTGCCTGACTTAGTGGCCAATGGTTAATCATGACAGTGCGATGATTATCGAATAAATAGTTAATTAATAAAATAGCTGGCTGCTTAACAAGTTGACCATATCTATCAGAGTTTTTGCCTGCCACAATATTATTCAACGATTTACTGTTTTTATCAACATATATTTTTATATCATCAATAGTAATCATTTTAACATCGAGCAGATCATAAACAGCATTACTAATAACGTGATCAAGATTACTGATATCGAAATCAGGACAAAATTGTCTGTAAAGAATTGCTAATTCATCTTGGTAATTCTTTATGAAATTACCTTTATCCTTCATCATTCCAAATATTCTAAGGAAATAGTCGTCGGTCGTTTCCATTAATGCCATAGATTTAGATAAATGACGCATTATAATCTTATCGTTTTTATAAGGTCCTTTATATGCACTATCATGACTTACTTCTGCAAAGGCATGCTGAAGTAATGTCCTGACCTGTATTTCGCATGTCAAATATTCTTTGTCAGTATTTTCAAAATCTAAATTGTCATTATTCGGACTTACAACAATATGCAAAGATTGATAATTAAATATATCGGGTTTATCTTCTATTTCCTGCCACATATTCTTAGTTATTTTTGCCTTCCATAACAAAGACTTTTGGATTATTTCCGAAACATCTTTAACATCGGATGACTTCAAAACAACAATACGCGTGGCGACCTTATCTTCTATCTCCTTAAGAGGATCACGATATTCTTTGTTTTCACTTTTTCTGTATAAAGCCTTACATAAATATGAGCTATCACTTTTAACCCTGAACGCAGGGGGTATCTGGACTACGTTATCAGCCAACCCAATCAAAAGATTATTAATTAAAATATCATCTACAAATTGCGCCCACTTTGCTAATGCAGGTTGAAGAGAATGATATTTATTTACAATCTCCCGTTCCTGATCATTCATCTGAAGAATATGGCTTCCCATAAATCTTAACTATTGTATACAAAGGATTAGAAGCGCTCAAACCATCCAAATCTTCATCATTTCCCACTATTTCTACACGTCTATCAAAATACTCTTCAGGGCCAGCAATATTTATTTTATCCGGAAACCCAATTCTTCTTTTATTAAGCTTGCTTTTTATCAATTCATCACTTTTTACGAATGAGTGTGGTAACGCAGAACAGACCTCTCCAATATAGGAATCTAATAAGCCGTTTTCATTTGAAATATAGTTATGAGCAAATTCGGACGGATTTAACGTCGAATTCTGATCAGCAAAAAAAACGGTTTTCAATGCCCCCAAAAGATTACCTCTTTGTACAGGATCGGACACACGACTCAATATAAATAATTCCGTCTTCTCAAAAAAATTATGTGACTGTATTTTTGGATTTGAGCCAACAGTAAAGCCTAAAAAACATTTATAAAAATATTCTGCAGGATGAGATTCTGTTCTAAACTGATTGTCATACAAAAAGCCGCCATACTCTTGGCCAGGATTACCATTTTGCAAATCTTCTTTTTTATATATTATACCTATTTTATATAGCTTTTGTGATGGTGAAAGAAATACTTCATCAAGCATCCTCAATTGATCGCCTTCATCATTATTAATCAGAAGCAATGCCTCATGAGGTTCGGCTTTAATCACAATACAAACAGGCCAACCGCTTTCTTCATTAATACAATCAAGCAATAATAAATACCCGCCGGGTATATTTGAGCGCCGTTGGCAGCTCGCCAACAAATGAGCAATATCTGCCGTTCGTTCGATAAATGCGACATCATCTAAATCATTTAGACCATTTGATAAACCATAAAACGAATCCTCGGCAACGTTTTCAATGTCCAAGTAGAATGCTTTTGAGCCTTTTCCTGCAGCATCTCTAAGTCTTGTGCGTATGAGGTCCATAATACTAACATTTGCAGAAGAAATGGTATTGGAATATTGAGCTGTCGCAGTTTCTTCTCCATCTTTTTTTTGATGAATAGTATGAATAATCAGGCGATTTACTCTTATTTCATTAAAATCAACCATGCGGATATCAATTTTATTTAGACATCTATTTTTAAAAATGATAAATCTACTCTCAAAATATCGTATAGTTTATGATGACTGACTGATGACCTCGACGTATCCAATCAATTCAGCTGAATAGCTGCCGTCACCGTTTGCGGTGCCTTTGTGTTTTAGTTCTCGTTGAAGGGTTGGTTCTATCTGCTGGGTGAAAATTTCAAGTCGTTGTTCAGGCAGAAGCAGTGGCCGGGCTGGTGGGGCATTGAGGTAACGGTCACATTGGCGTTCAATTGCGGGCAGCCTCATACCGTCATGTCTGACGGCGATGGGTTGGAGCACGATGCGCCGCTCACCATTGCCAGTGCTGGTTTCAACGAGCCAGATTGAAAGAATTGCTGGTTTTTCAAGGTCTGAAGTTACGGCTATACCTATTTCATCAGTTGGCAGGCTGCGCCATCTGGCCAGTTCATCATGCATAATGGGATGATCGAGTCCAAGGAGTTCGATCTCGTCATGAACAGTAGCAACATTACGATCCAGGGTAAATCTTACTTTTCGGTGTCCATCTTCTGCGATGAGATCGTATGTCTGTTCATCGATTCTGACAAGCTTTTGCTGGCGTTCAAGTACGGCGACTGAGAGGAATTGAACGATTCTATCAAGACTTGAGGAAACATCGGAGAATGGTTTATAGTCATCAAGACTGAATCCATCGAGGTCCTGAAACAGGTTGAATACGACATGCCGTGCTTCTCGGGAGTTCGACATGGCTGCTTCGAGTTCTATCTGGGTTCGTTTGAGTTCCGGATCGGAAAGCGCTTCCTGGTAGAGACGGTCATAATTGAGACGTTCAGACAGTTGACCAAGAATCTGCGCCCGAAGGTCTTCGGCGACGTTTCCCTGATTGTCAACTTTTCCGACAGTACGGGCTATCTCAATGAGTTTTTCATCGAGCAGAAGAAAAATACGTCCTTCGATGGTATCGGAAAGGACAAGATTGTAAACCTGGGCGGTATGGTTCTGACCGTAGCGATGGATGCGTCCGATGCGCTGTTCGACGTCCATCGGGTTCCATGGCAGGTCGAAGTTGAAAAGAATACGGGAGAATTGCAGGTTGATGCCTTCCCGACCGGCCGCGGTGCAAACGAGCACACGAGGACCGTCCTTCTGGCGGAAACGCCGTTCGGCGGCTACTTTGGCTCCGTGGTCGCCACCACGAAGGACGACGACTCCCTGCCCAGGAAAGGTTTGGTTGATCTCACGGGCAATCAGGTCAACGGAACCGAGATAGGTGGCGAAAACGACGATCTTTTCATCGGGGCTCTGCCGCCAAAGTGTTCCGAGACCATCGAGGAGTTTTTGCATTTTGGTTTCGCGCTGTTGAGGAAAGGCGCTGAGTAAATCGACAATGCGCTGACGTTCTTCCGGTAAATGCAGGTTTACGGCAGCGGCAGCGGCTTCTTCGGCATGCGTCGATGCATATTCGGTACCATAAGGATCAGCGGCCATTTCGAGTGCATCCTTGTCGAGCTTTTTTATCAGGCGGTATTTGAGATCGGCAAGCACCCGGTCCGCTTCACTCCGTCCGATGCTGTCATACGCAAGGCCGAATTCTTCGTGAATGAGTTCGCGTGCTTCATTAATGAGACATTCCCTTCCGTCGATATCAAGATCCCGGTCCCTAAGGTGTGCTTCATGGAGTGTCAACATCAGCAGGCGCCGTTTGAGTGTGCGGCGGACAGCTGCAAAGCTGGATGCGGCGATTTTTTGAAAGATCACCATGAGAAAACCAAGTGCGCGCCCCTGATTGCCCTGGCGCTGTGCAAGGTTGAAGCCATCCTGAAGATACTCGCGCAGCTTTTCATAGAACCGTCGTTCATCTGGATTCATCAGGAACGATTCGGTATGTACCCAGCGACGGGCAAAAAGCGGCGCGCCATCCGGTTGGCATGCATCGGCCTTAGAACGACGAAACATGACCGTGTTGAGTCGGTGGCGGTTGTTGAGCATATCTTCGGGGTTAGCGAAGAGCGTGGGATTCATCAGCTGGACAAGCATCCAGAACTGAAAGTGATTACCCTGATGCGGGGTGGCTGAGAGCAACAGGATATCACGAGTGTGATCTTTAAGAGCTTCTGCGAGCTTATAGTTCTCGGTTTTTCTGACCTTTCCTCCGTTGCGGGATGCCGTCAGATGATGCGCTTCGTCAAAAACGACAAGATCCCAGCGAGGGGCGTCCTGCAGGCGCCGGATGCGCGCTGGACGTTTAAGCGTATCGATGCTGGCGATGAGACGGTCGTGCCTGGCAAAGGCGTTTGTTTTACGATCGGTTATGTCACCTTCGGAGCCGAATACTTCGAACTCCAGATTGAATACCTCGTTCAGCTCCCTGTGCCAGTTGTTGACCAGACCAGCAGGCACAACCATGAGCGCGCGATGGAGTTCACCCCGACTGGCCAGTTCGCGGAGAATGAGCGCGGTTTCGATGGTTTTTCCTAAACCCACTTCGTCGGCGATCAGGTAACGGCGAGGCGATGCGGTTGCAATTCGATGTGTGAGCACTACCTGATGAGGCAGCAGGTCAATCCGTGCGGAGGTGAGGGCTGAAGCGCTTTCCATGATTGGCAAGGCATGGGCTTCATAGGAGAGCCATGCCTTACGGGCCCGATCAGCACCACTACCGACCGAACGAAGGATGCGTTCAATACGCGAGAGTTCCCGACGTATCGAGCCAAGTGGAACACGACGCTCACCAATACCAAAGAAGGCACGCAGGTAACCATCCCGAACCGGTTCAAGGATTACTCCCTGACCGAATTCGCTATGGACTATCCGTTCGCCGGGCAGAAATTGCAGCTCCGATTCCATAATGCTGCCTCAGGTTATCCGCTTGTGAAATAACCCGGCGGATTTATCACGATCTTTCAGGAATATTTCCTGCGGGTATTCGTTAGCCTGACCCCACAGGAGACGTCCAAAATCAAGCTTGCTTTCCCGAAAGGGGGCTTCACAGAGCCATTTTACCTCATCGGTGGTAATCTGCACCTCAATACGATTGCGACCCATAGGCAGCCAGAACATAAGCGATGCTTCGCAACCATACTCGTCCTGAAAAGAGAGGATTGCCGATTTGATCACATCACCCAGCCATGCTTCTGCATCCTGAGGAGTCAACAGGTCGAGGGAACCATCAAGTCCGGCAACGACAAGGGTCCGTCCATTATTGCCCGGCAGTTCGGCGGGCCATTTGCCGACTGTCTGCATAAACTGCCGAAGACTCCATACTTCGCTTGCCGAACAAACCTGATTACGGGCATCTTCATCCCAAATCCAACTGGTGCCCTGCCGTTGCCAGACCGTGTCGAATAATTGCCTCATGGTTCATCCTCCTCACCAAAGAGTGAAATCTGTTTCGGAAGCGGCGACCGGCTGGCATTCCATGCATTAAAGATGGTGATGGCACGCGACGCGGCATTGCTGATTGGCTGGACAGGGGCGTTACGATACAACCATTCGAGCAGTGGCTTGAGCGCGACATGTGGCTTGAAATTGTCATTTCTGAGCGTATCGGCTGCATTGATACCGCTGCCATCGTAGCAAGCGCCGATGAGCACCAAAGCCTGATCGAGATCGGAGGTGAGGCGGCGCCTGTGTTTGCCTGACCATTCACGGGCAAAGTCAAGCGGGTTGGTTCGTATAAAAACCTTGCTTTTTTCAAAACACCACCCTCGCTGCACAAAATCATCGGGCGTTGTAATTGAGCCTTTAAGAAACTTCTGCATCTGATCGCGCTTCAGCTCCGGGGCATTACTGAAAATCCGCAGGAATTGGCGGGTGATCGGTTCAGCATTCACCGGAGGCAAATCCTTGCCTTTATCAGAATCTTCATCGATGAGCTGGTTGATACCGAGCAACGCGTCCCTGACCGAAATGGTTCGATCATCGTCCACGTATACTTTCCCGTAATGACGAGAGAAATATTCCAATGCCTTGCCTCGACGAATAACCTGTATATCGGCTGCTGGCAGGCCTTCCTTTGCATGGTTCTCCAGAAGCTGCTGAATCTGGCGAACATCAGCCATGACTTCACGGCGCATCCTGCCCCAGCTCACCGGCGTTGGCGCTTCGATGCGTTTACGGCACACGTGAATGATATCGTACTCGATCGTTTTTGAGCCGAACTCACCGTCGCCTTTGGTTTCGTCGGAACGGATGGGGTAGGTTGCTTCAAGATAGAAACCTGCTTCAAACAGTGACTCCAATACGGCAACCCAAGGCTCATCTTCGCTATGATGGAAGGTAAAAGCCAACATACCGCCTGGTTTGAGAATACGATGTGCCTCACGCCAGCACTGCGTCAACAATCGCTGGTAATAACCATCCGAGTCTTCAGGCTCCCTGGCTTTATTTGCAACAGCCTCAAGAGATTTTGGGGTGTACTCTGAACCAAAATAATCAGGATATCGATCCTTGAGTGCAAGGCGAAGCCACACATAAAAGAAGTCGGAAAGCTCAGAGTAATGCAGTAAACCTCCAAACGGTGGGTCAGTGATAACAAGGTCGATACTCCCTGAGGAGAGCCGGTCAAGATCTGTCGATGAAATACAACGGATTTTTTGACCACCAACAACAGGATCACCTGTAAATACCTTTTCGCTTTTACCGCTAATGAGAGCAGCTAATCCACTAGCATGACGAATTAGCCCTTCAGCGCTTACAAGCTCCCAGGGATAAAAACTCCAGTTGCCTCCTTTGAGAATAACTTCAAAAGTGGAAGACCATGGGCCGTAGCCCATAGGGGGAAATACGCCTACTTCCACCACATTACTCTTTGGGTGAAAATTGCTATTTGACATAGCTGGCGCCAGCTTATCAAGCTTAATGTGCCAAAAAGCGAAAAGATTCTGATTCCGTAAAAAGTTTTGAAAGGCTCCAAGAACAAACTCTCTGACTTCCCAATCATACTCTCCTACAGTGACAATTGCCTTGAGTAGTTGCGTATGTACAAGCAGTTGCCGTGGATTGAACATTGTCCACCAGTGGGTAAATCCATAATTTTCGCGAATATCGCTATTGGCCACAGCTGTCATAAACCCATACGGAATCTCGGATTTTGGCCAAAAATCCGAGAGATCGTTATTCTTTCTTGACTCCCATTCAACCGAAGCCGAATCATATTGCCTTGCAAACTCTTGTTTAAATGGCGAAAAAAAACGACCCCCATAGGGAATACCTGCTTCATTTCTCTTTGGAGCATACCCCTGAATGGCATACCCAGCCATCTGGCCACTTTTCTGCGTTGCCTTGATCGTGTTCATAACATCCTGTACTGTACCACATGCACCGCAAGCGACGTTTGATCGTTTGGGTACCGTTCCCAGATCACTCCTGAACGTAATACCGGTTTCAGGACAAGTCACCTCATCCGGTAAAATGCCCCGAACCTCAAGCAACCGGATCTTCGAAGCCCGTTCCTGATTCCAGCGGGCAGTTGATTCGGCATCATCCTGAGCTGAACCGCCATACGGACGACCGTCGGCATCCTGTTTCGGACTGCCAGCCAGCCACTCCGGATGTGTTAGCAACGTGAGCTGAATCTTCTTATTCTTACCTTTGGCGAGATTGACGTGTTCAGCATGACCGCAATGAGGACAGACAATTCCTTTTCCGGATTCGTAGACCGTGAACGGGTATTCGGAAGGAGCGACATAGAGCGGAACATCGGGCGCCATGCGTGCGGCATGTGCTTCGACGTGAAACTGTTCTCCACATTTTTTGCATGATCGTTCCCAGTGCTTGACCGTAAGCGTTTTGACGGCCATGACCGGACTGCTCATGATAGGAGTACGGTGACCGCATCCGGTGACCTGACAAGGGCCGTGCTTGGCCCAGAAGGTGTAGATGATTTCCGGGCCTTCGTACTTGTAGTTGCGCCGTTCTTCACGAGGTATGGTAAGCGGATCAAAATCGGGAGGCATGACCCGGTTGGTCGGCAGATGGGTCCATGTGCCCTTTTCTCCGTTCGGACCGTCGCAGTAGTAGTAGGGCATGATTTGCGGCTTTACCTCAGCCTCGATATCAGCGAGCAGTCTTTTTACCTCTTCAAGGTCAACATTGGCGAATTCCTGCTTGACGACAAACCATGCGACAGGGTTAAGGTCGTTTCCGATCATCTGCATGCCGAGTCGGGAGCCCTCGACAAGCGTCGTTCCTCCACCCATAAAAATGTCGGCAACCTTCAGGTTTTTGAATGCCCCACGTTTCTGATGGTTTGCGTAGTAATTGTCCCAAACGACTTTTGCTGCATGAGACAAATCTTCGGGGGCTTTGGTTGCTGCGGCAATAAGCATTGAACGAAAAACACTCGACCGACGCCGTGCCCACCATTTCGACATCTGGTAGATAGGTTTACCGGCATTGCCTTCGATAATGGCAACCTGATTGACCGGCAGAATCGGGAAATCGACTTCAAGGCAAGTCTTGGGTCGATTCGGGTCGTTGAAGTCAACGGTTTCAAGGGCAACTACTTTACCAGCACCAACAACTTTGGCAACTTCCTGGGCAAGCCACTCTTTTTTGGTTACCATCACGATACTCCCAGGGTGATTTTAAGTGCGGTCTCGACCGTGGACATGTTCGGACAGTAGCCTATTGATTTATCTATTTCTCTCTCAAGTACCGTTGCGAGGTTGTCGGTTACTACGACGGAATCCATCAGGAGGCCCATTGCCTGGCCTGCCGGGTCGTTTTTGTTGACCATTATTCTTGTTGGGCCTGTTCGTTTGAGGTTCGATGTGATCAAGGCAACAATTTTCTGAGGTAGTCCGGTGTTTAAACCATCACCTTGCACAACCAAAGCGGGGCGTTTTTTGAAGGAGATAAGGTCACTATTGGGAAACCTGACAAGTATGACATCGCCTCTTTTATAGCTCATCATAAGCCTCCATGTCGGGAGCGTCCCAGTCTTCGGCAAAGGTTCGCAGGCGGAAGTAGGTTTCAAGTGCATCGGCTGCCGACCAGCCTAATGCGTCTATGCTGTTTCGGACTTGGCTGTATTGCTGCGTCGTTGTGGCGTTCCCTGCCATATATGTTGTTCGATCGAGAAAGCCGGAGAGCGGAACGACGTATGCTTTTGCTTTCTGCTGAATCTGCTGTATAGCTGAATGCCATGTTGCAGGTATAATATCGAGTTCTATGTCTATGGTGGATGCCAGCATGTCAATATTCGGGTTCGAGGCGTTCAATGGCCTCGGTTGTGAGGATCTGCTCAAAGAAAAGCTGTTTGGAACAGGTATGCAGTTGATCGAGTTGATTGCGAATGTTCTGCCATGATATCGCTTCCGGGACAGGAAGGGTTTCTATGTCGATGACACTCCCGACTCTTTTTCCTTCCGGAAGCAGAGCTTCCGCTGGTGTTGCGATCTGCACAATATGCATGCAGTTTGCTATGGGCAATTCAATACGAATCTGTAAGGGCTTTGCCTGCGTGTCGAGAGCTCCGAGGCCAATGCAGAGCTGTAGTGCCGACAGGTTGGGGGCTGGTTCCATTTCGAGCAGGTCTATATAGCGTAAGGAGTGGCGCTGGGGCACAGGAATCAGACCGCTCTGGTCGAGAATATCTATAAGGGCAACTGTTTTTGCTTTGAATGCATCCCAGCCGACATAGGGTCTTCGGCAGTTGAGCGTTACGGTACGGTCGCCGACCTGGAAGAGAAACGGCAACCCGGCTTCTTCCATTCGGTATTTTGCGACGTGCCGAAGTTTGGGGTCGATTTGAGCTACCTGAGGAGGTATGTCGGCTGCGGGCAGACGATGGAGCTGCAATTGCGGATGGTCGTTCCTTAAGGCGGCATAGAGCATGCCGGGCAACAGATCGCCTATTTGCATATCACCCGTTGGTTCGAACTGTACCTGCCAGATTGCCTCTATGAGTGGTTCCTGTTTGAGGCGCTTGGGAATCCTGTTCATGTGTTGTGTCAGTTTTTTGTGATTTCGATCCAGGGAGAGAGCACTTCGAGCAGCGAAAGGCCTCCATGCGCAAGGGTCGGGTACCCACCCTGGCTTCGCCATTTTCTTTGGCCAAGAGCGAGCAGGTGCTCGCCGTGCATGTTGTTGATGTTGAGTGCTACAGGCGGAATAAATGGCCCCGGGTCGTTTGCTCCAACAGCACTCCGCCCGCTGGCGAAGGTTTGCTTGAGAAATTGCGCAACGTCACCGTCGGCGTCGGAGAAATGTCCGGTGGCAGCGTAGCCGTGATCGGAGGTGATTACAAGCTTGCGCCCGGTTGCGAGACGTTCGACAAAGTTCCAGAACTCTTTACCGGCAAGTTGTTCTTTGGCATTATTGGCGAGGATTTCGAGACCTTGTCCTGCTCCAGCCCCGTCATGGAGCTTACTGTCGGGCCATTGGTGCCAGAATATCCAGTTTTGTGCGCTATCGATGAGTGCCTGGCAATCCCGCCATGGCATATCGACGCATTCGGTGCTGGCTGGCTGGAGTTTGTGCGAGAATCCGCCACCGTTGTTCTGCAACTGGCTCCGAGAATTGAAACCAAGCGCATGCGCAAATTCGTTGGTTTTGCCGGGTAGCTCAGAGGCTGTTGCTGCAACCTGTTGCAGGGTGAAGCCGTGTTCTTTTGCTCCCTGAAGAAGCCAGGGCAATTCCCGGAGAGAGAGGCCGTCGAGGATCAGCGCCGCTTTGGCATGGTAGGGTTCTGTCCACCAACGTATGAGCCGATCCGAGGTTTTTTCAACGACAGCACTGAAGAGCTGCCACAGCTCCCAGCCACTTGTGGCAAGGAAGTGGTCGAATTCGCCGATTTTCCTGTCACGGTTTATGATTTCACCTGGCAATTGATTGACCTCAAGTGGCTTGCCGGCAATTTCGAGGGTGCTGGCGATGATATCTTGCCATGCTTCTTCAGGAGAGCCTTTGGTGAGGGTGTGCAGGATGTCGGCTTTGATTGCCATTAATTATCCTCCTTTTCAAGCTGGAGTTCGAAGGTCATGCCGTCCGGGAGTTTTTTGAGGAGCTCTTTGAGCTGCGCACCAGTTGCTGCCGAGATTTTAATGGCGACTTCGGCAACCTGAGTTGCCGGACCGATGCCCCAGCTTTCAAGTTTGCCAATGAGGTTGAGCGATGATGTCGGCGGATTGCTTAATGGTATACGATTTCTGGCAGCACCGGCACCAAAGAGTGACGTTGGTTGTTGCCCCATGGGACCAGTCACCTGATCGTTAACGGTGATTGGCTGGTGTTGCGATTGATCCTCATTTCCGAAAAGAGAACCGTCTCTTGATGCTGTTTGTTCATGAGCCGAACCGGATGTGGAGGGCACTGCCGAGGGCAGCATAAGGTACACTTCATCGAGTTGACGGCCGGTATATGATAGTTTCGAACGAAGTCGGCGCCATGAGGTTTCGTCGTCTTCACCGGGACTGGTCTGGAGATATTCAAGGCCTCTTACATTGATGGCGATTTTGCCTTGTGAACAGAGGCGAAGCATGCGTTCTTTCATGGCTGTTTCTCCAAGCCAGGGGATGCAGTCCTGCCCTGCCGGGCGCGGTTCCTGAAGTTCACGGAGAAGTTTGCCGACTGAATTGTTGCCTGCCGCGGCCTGAAGCACGAGGTCTTCGAAGTCTTCAGGGACGAAGAGATCGGCGGCCATAGTGTCTTCAATGTTTTCGGGTATCAGCGATCCTTGTTTTCTGAGCGTTTCGACGATGAACATACACTGAGAGGGATCGGTAAAGTTCCAGCGATGCAGGACGGCAAAGCGGTCGAAGCGTTTTTTCAGGTTGTCGCGCAGTGTGGTTTCAAATTCTTTGTGGAGCTTTTTGTATTCGGGATTCTGGGCACTCCATTCGAGCGCTTTCATTTCTGCCCTGGCAAGAATAAGCAGGTCACGATCCTGAAAGGCGTTGGTTGTTCCTGCTCGCGGTATGAGAAACCGGACGGTGTTGCGTCGTTTCTGGAGATGTGTTTTAAGCCATTGACCAAGCTGCCTGTCGATTTTTTCGGGTTCTTCCGGCAAGATGAGTATGGGCAGGCGGTCATCCCATCGTTCCGGATTTTCGGATTCATCAAGTATAGACCAAGGGTCTGACTGCCAGGATTTCGGCAAGGCTATGGCGCGAAATGATTTGGCCACATCCTCACTACCGCTTATTACATAGCGTATTTGCCGGGCGAGCTGGGCTTGATCGGAACCGTCTGTGAACAGACGATCGTTTCGTGCGCAGGCCATCAGTTTGGCTCGTGGATTTTCCTCTTCACGAAAGACCAGTCGGGCGCCTTCCTGATGGATGTTGAAGCTGTTTTCGACAATGGTTGCCAGTTCGACCTGGAAGGCGTTGTCGTCAATTGGTCGCGTACGAGTAATATCGACCTGCAGTGTTGCTGGCTCAGCACCCGCAAGGTTACCGACTGCTATAGATCGAAGCCACATAGCTCCGACTATTTCGTGAAGGTGCGGAACCCGAAGGGGGTGATCGTGAACTGCTTCGGTAACGGAAATGATGTTATGCTGAGCTTTTTCGCGCAGGGTTCGATGATGTTCGTTGGAGACGGAGTCGAGCAAGGCGCCAATACCTGATGCGTCATCGTCAATACGGAAGTCTGCTGCGGTAAGTACAGGGGAGGATGCACCACGACTTTTGTACAGGTTGGCAAGAATTCGAATCATGTCGCGGGTTTCCTGGGCATCTGTGGCGATCAGTACCTGTTCTTCAAGCAAGCGCAGAAGATGTGGTGCGTAGGGCCATGATTCCGAGAATTCTTTTCGTTTCCGGTCGTGCTCAGCAGGAGGGACATCGAGCAGTCGAAAATATTCAGAAACATGTGATGCAAGCAGTGACGCAATCGAGTCGTCTGTGATGTGCATCCGGTTGTCGAACAGGCGATGCAGCAGCATCCGGCGACGATCCTGCTGGATTCGTTCGGTATTGCCTCCGGCTTTGAAATCTATGGCAACTGGGTTTACCCGATGCACCTGCTGATAGGCATCGCTTCCTCCGTTTCTTACTGATATGACGAGTACAAGCAGGTCAGGGCGCTCTTTGGCTATTTCGGATAGTATCTGGATGAAGTTGAATGCCCAGTTTTTCCAGGGGTATTGTTTGGTATTGGTAAGTCCGTCGAACCATGTCTGGAATTCGTCGAGCAGTAGCATTACGGGGGTATGCTGTAATAATTCGATGATGAGCTCGTCGGATGGGACGTCTGTTTTTGCCGTTCCCATTCCTTCCCATTTGCCTTTGATGAAGGTGCCGTGAGGGTGACGTTCCAAGAGGAGGTCCCAGAGGAATTTGTAGCGCTGGCGGTGCAGACTTTCGCCGATAACGAGCATGCCGTCGCGGAGGGCGATGTTTCCAATACCCGGGTCCCCGAGTGTTGCAGCCCATGCATTGAGCCATGCGTTGGTTGATGCCTTGTCGCTGACTGCGTGATAGAGAGCGGCCAAGAGATGCGATTTACCGAGACCTCTCTCACCGATAACCACCACAGGTCGGCCTTGATCCGGGCCTATTGCTTCGATTCCTTTAAGCAGGTCGTGAGTCGGGTAGGTGATTTCGAGGAATTGCTTTGCCGCTATTTGTGTGGCTCCGGTGTTAGAGTCGTTCGAAAGCTCAATGGCAGTGCCCTTGAGACGTTTCCCTCGAAATTCTTCACGTAATGTCAGTCCAAGCATTTCAGTTATTGCCTTTTCCTTTGAGCCTACTACTATTCAGACGTTTTTTTACAGATAATAATAGCATAATAAATAAAAGAGTTCTCGCCACTTGCCTTATACCTATCAATTCAACCAAAATGAAAGATCTATGACTAAAAGGTGCAGGGGAAAGCGGAATGCTGAAGAACAAGAGAATACATGGATGATAAAGCACCTACTCCTCCAAGGATAGTCTGATGTTCCTTGCGAGTGATTCGCTTTAAGTGAAATGTACGGAATATCACAGAAAGTCATTCATTAAACGTTGTAAAAAACTTCTGTTAAGATTAACCATATCACCCTATTGACGGGTTTCCCTTGCTCATTTGCCTGGGTTAAAATAAGGATATTTATTTCTATATTACGGATGTTGTGATGATTATTAATTGATAGGTATTTCTTTATTTGGGGTTTTGGATGCGGTTTGTGATTGATCGGCGGAGGATGTTGCCTCATCAGCGGGCGTTCTGGGAGTTGCCGAATTTCCTGAAGGTGCTGGTTGGTGGGTATGGGTGCGGGAAGACGCACATTGGGGCGTTGCGGTCGATTTATGATAGTTATGTGAATGCTCCGGTGCCGCATTTGTATGTGTCGCCGTCGTATAAGCAAGCGCGGAAGACGGTGGTGATTTCGATTCGGGAGTTGCTGGACGCGGCGGGTGTGCGGTATCGGTTCAATAAGACGAATCATGAGTTTGCGATTGCGAATTGGAACGGGACGATCTGGATTGCGAGCGGTGATGAGCCTGACAGTTTGAAGGGTCCGAACATCGGGAGTGCTGGGATCGATGAGCCGTTCATTCAGCAGAAGGAGGTGTTTGATATTACGCTCTCTCGGGTGCGGCATCCGAGGGCGAGGCATCGTGAGATTTTTCTGACGGGGACGCCGGAGCAGTTGAATTGGGGGCATGAGGTTTCGCAGAATGATGAGGGGCGGTATGACCTGGGGTTGGTGGTTGGTCGGACAGCGGATAATGTGCATTTGCCGGGTCAGTTCGTGTCGATGCTTGAGCGGGCGTATGATGAGAATCAGCGGGCGGCGTATATGAATGGGTTGTTTGTGAATCTGACGGTTGGCAGGGTGTACAGTTATTTCGATCGGTCGGTGCATATGGGTGGGGCTGGCCTGGGTGGTGATGGTGCGGATGGCGAGGTGGTGGCGGGGATTGATTTCAACGTGGATCATTTGACGGCGGTGGTGTTGCGGGTGTGGGGTGACCAGGTGCATTGTTTTGATGAGATGGTGTTGCGTGGTTCGACGACGTATGAGCTGGCGGATCGGCTGTATGAGCGGTTTCCGGGGATTCGGGTGTTTCCGGATCCGTCGGGCGGGGCGCGGAGGACGTCGGCGCCGAAGACAGATGTTCGGATTTTGCAGGATAAGGGGTTCCGGGTGGAGATGCGGCCGAAGCAGCCGCCGGTGAAGGATAGGGTGCATGCGGTGCAGAAGATGTTGCGGGAGGGTCGGTTGTCGGTGGCGGGGTGCGCGTCGCTGGTTCGTGATTTTGAGCAGGTGGTGTGGCGCGGGGGTGATATCGATAAGGTGACGAGGCCGGAGTTGACGCATGCCTCGGATGCTGTGGGGTATGCGATTGAGAAGCTGTTTCCTGTTCCGCTGCCGGAGCGGGATTATGGGCGGCAGCCGGAGCATTGGAGGGCTTAGGGAAGTGCTGAGTGCTATGGGTTAGGTGTTACGCGGGAAGAGGTGAAGAGTTCAGTGTGCTGGGTTTGGTGATGGGTTTGGTAATGTTTTGATGGAGGTGGTATGGCTGGGGTTGTGAAGGGTAAGCGGGTTGAGCTGGAGGAGGTGCATCGGTTGTATCGGGCGAATAGCGCTGAGTGGGAGTTTTTCCGGCAGGCGTATCTGGGGGGCCGGGAGTGGGAGGAGGCTTCTTTGCTGTACAAGTATCTGAATGAGTCGGCTCCACAGTTGCGGGAGCGGTTGCGGCAGACTCCGCTGGAGAATCATTGCAGGTCGGTGGTGCATACGTATAGCGGGTTTATGTGGCGGAATCCTCCGAAGCGGAGTTTTGGGGCGTTGGAGGCGAATAAGGCGTTACTGGCGCTTGATGGGAATGCTGATAAGGAGGGTGCGTCGCTGAATGAGTTTATGAAGAGTGTGGCGTTGTGGGCGTCGGTGTTTGGGTGTTCGTGGGTGGTGCTGGATAAGCCTGCGTCGAAGGCTGTGACGAAGGCGGATGAGCTGGAGGGTGATATCAGGCCGTATGCGAAGTTGTATTTTCCTGTTCATGTGTTGAACTGGAAGTTTGAGGAGACGGGGTCAGGGTGTTTTGAGCTGGTGTATTTGAAGGTTCGTGAGCGGATCGATGATGGGTCGGCGGATGGCTGGGTGTATCGGATATGGAGCCGGGAGCGGGTTGAGGTGTGGCGCGTTGAGGGGAAGGGTGAGCCGGTGCTGGTGCGGGATGAGGTAAATGCCGTGGGTATGGTTCCTGCTGTGGTGCATTATAATACGAAGCCGCTGGAGCGTGGGGTTGCGGTGAGTGATTTGCAGGATGTGGCGCGGATGCAGCGGTCGTTGTATAATGATTTGTCGGAGCTGGGGCAGATGATTCGGGGGTCGAATCATAAGACGCTGGTGAAGAATCGGGGGGATGATGCTTCGACGGGTGCGGGTGGAGTGATTATTATGCATGAGGATACGTTGCCGGAGAAGCGGCCGTATTTGCTGCAGGCGGATGCTGAGGCGCTGGTGGGGCTTTTGGATGCGATGGAGAAGAAGGTGGAGATGATTAACCGGATGGCGCATTTGACGCCGGTGCGGTCGTTCCGGAAGGTGATTGTGTCGGCGGTGGCGATTGAGACGGAGTTTCAGATTCTGAATACGTTGCTTGCGGAGAAGGCTGCTCAGCTGGAGGTTACGGAGAATCAGCTGTTCAGGATTTTCTGCCGGTGGGAGGGCGTTGATTATGCGACGGCTGAGGTTGTGGTGACGTATCCGAAGCGGTTTGAGTTGCGGGACCGGAAGGCTGACCTGGAGTTTCTGGATAAGGCGCTTTCGGTGGCGGAGCGGATTGGGTCTGCGACGTTGCGGAGGGAGCTGGAACGGCAGGTTGCGCGGGTTGTGCTGGAGCGTGATGATGTGCTGGAGGTGGTGGAGGCGGAACTGGGTGGGGGTGGCTGAGGCTGAGCGGGTGAGTGAATTATTTTTTTTGTGTAAAGTTGGCGCAGGAATTCAAATCATTGGCATAAAAAACATTGATGGTATATTTGGTGGTATATCGTTTTTATTATAATTGCAAGTGCTTATTAAAAATCAATTTATATCTCTATTTGTAATCCCTCCCTCTGCAACAAACCCCGCGTTTACGTGGGGTTTTTGCATTATGGGAGGGGTTCGAACCCGAAAGGAGGGTTCGAAAACGGCATCAAGCCGTTAAGACGGCGAGCGAAAGCGAGACCGCCCCCGGTAATCCGGGGGTGAGGGCGAAAAGCCCGAATCAATCCCTCCCTCTCCGCAACAAACCCCGCGTTTACGTGGGGTTTTTGCATTATGGGAGGGGTTCGAACCCGAAAGGAGGGTTCGAAAACGGCATCAAGCCGTTAAGACGGCGAGCGAAAGCGAGACCGCCCCCGGCAATCCGGGGGTGAGGGCGAAAAGCCCGAATCAATCCCTCCCTCTCCGCAACAAACCCCGCGTTTACGTGGGGTTTTTGCATTATGGGAGGGGTTCGAATTCTAAAGGGGGGTTCGAAAACGGCCTTCAAGCCGTTAAGACGGCGAGCGAAAGCGAGACCGCCCCCGGCAATCCGGGGGTGAGGGCGAAAAGCCCGAATCAATCCCTCCCTCTCCGCAACAAACCCCGCGTTTACGTGGGGTTTTTGCATTATGGGAGGGGTTCGAATTCTAAAGGGGGGTTCGAAAACGGCCTTCAAGCCGTTAAGACGGCGAGCGAAAGCGAGACCGCCCCCGGCAATCCGGGGGTGAGGGCGAAAAGCCCGAATCAATCCCTCCCTCTCCGCAACAAACCCCGCGTTTACGTGGGGTTTTTGCATTATGGGAGGGGTTCGAATTCTAAAGGGGGGCGGACATTCCTGTCCGCCATTCTATTCGGTTCAATGGCGGACAGGAATGTCCGCCCTCCGTTCAAAAGGCAGCAATCCATTTCAAATAGCGCACAAGTCGTTTCGCCTTGCTCGGGGTGAGTATACCGGCGAAAGTGTGCCACCTATTTCGGAGCAAACTGTACCACCTTTTACAGGCCAGATCTGATGTTGTCTGAATTGGTTTTGTGAAGTCCGGTGGTTTTAGGGGTAGTAATCGGGGCACGTCCCTTCCTTTATGGCGATAGACAGACTTGAGTAAACGTTGTTGTCCTGAATTCTCCGAATGCTCATAAAAGTGATAGTGAATAAAAAATAAGATCGATTATTGAATATTATTGTTTTAAATTGAAAATATTTTCAATCTAATCGCAATAATATGCTTGTCGAATTTTGCGTCAAGAACTTCAGAAGCCTGCGTGATGAGCAGGTACTCAGTCTCGTTGCCGCTAAAGACAACTCGTTGAGCGACACCAACACGATGGCTACAGGAGTCAAGGCGGTCCCACGGATTTTGCCAAGCGCCGTGATCTATGGTGCCAATGCTAGTGGAAAATCCAATCTTATCAAAGCTTTGCAGTACATGCGCGGTGTTGTAGTCGAATCGGCCACCATGATACAGCCAGGCCAGACATACGCCGTGCAACCGTTCATGCTGGACCTCTTATCAGAAAAGGAGCCTACTGAATTCGAAATCACCTTTGTGCTTGATCATGTGAGGTATCAGTATGGTTTCAGCATGACTTGGAAGAGGATTGTCAGCGAGTATCTTCTCGTTTACAAAGCCTTTAAACCACAACAATGGTTTGAGCGCCATTACGATCCTGGTCAGGATAACGATGTCTACAATTTCGGATCCGGACTCAAAGGACAGAAAACCATTTGGGAAAAAGCTACCAGACCAAACGCATTGTTTTTATCGATGGCAGTGCAGCTCAATAGCGAAGATTTACGTCCGGTTTTCGACTGGTTTGCACGAAATCTGGTGATCTTCAATGAGCAAACAAAACTGAATAAGCAGTATGCTTTTCAGCTGCTAAAAGATGCGGAAAGTAAAAAGCGGATATGCGACTTCCTCAAAACAGCAGACATCAGTATTTCTGATGTCGAAATCGTTACCGATAAAGTGCCCGGAAAAAAGCTGCATTTTGATCTGACATCCGGAAATACTGAGGTGCAAAATGAAGAGATCGAAGAAAACAGATTGCGTTTCACCCATGTCACTGATCGGGGGCAAGCAGTCTTCGATCTTGATGATGAGTCCAATGGTACACGTATCCTGGTATTCCTTGCAGCACCTATACTCGATATTCTCGACAAGGGTCTTACGCTGGTCATCGATGAACTGGACACCAGTCTGCACACACTTCTGGTAAGAGAGCTGGTAAGACTGTTCCATCGCCCTGAAATAAACAAGCGAGGAGCACAACTGATTTTTACCACTCATGACACATCTCTGCTTGACGCTCCGGATTTATTCCGACGTGATCAGATATGGCTGGTTGAAAAAGATACCAGCCAAGCCTCAACATTGGTAGCTGTTGCGGAATTCAGTCCCCGCAAAAACGAGGCCTTGGAAAAAGGGTACCTGAGTGGTCGTTATGGGGGTATTCCCTTTCTGACCCATCATTCAGGGGAATTTGAGTGATGGTGCGTGATAATTCCCCTAAAATCCGGCAGGCAAGGCAACTGGAACGAAAGCAGGGACGACGGGCCAGCTATGATCGGATATTGATTGTTTCTGAGGGAAGCAAAACCGAGCCGAACTACTTTAACGAAATCCGCTCCTTATTTCGTCTGCACACCGCCAACGTGGTAGTGCGTCCCAGCGAACCTGGAACAGCTCCTATTCAAGTTGTCCACTATGCGAAACAGCTTTTTCTTGACGGTGACAGGCATCGAAACATCCAGCGCCTCGCCTTCGAGAAAGTTTTTGCAGTGTTTGACCGTGACGATCACGAGAGCTATTCAAATGCGTTGAAGACAGCCGAATCGCTTGATGGCAAACTCAGAAACGACAACAAGCAGGTGATCCGATTCCAGGCTGTTCCTTCGATACCCAGCTTCGAACTCTGGTTACTGCTTCATTTTGAAAACGTTCAGTCACAAATCGACCGCCATGAAGTTCTTCGCCGGCTGAAGAAGCATATTCCCCAATACGAGAAAGGATATATAGGAACCTTCAATATGACTCGCGAGCATTTGGGATTAGCATTTTCGCGAGCTGAAAAACTGGGACAGCATAATTCAGCTTACACTCATCCAGAACCTTATACGGCTGTTGGTATCCTCGTGCAATTGCTTACCGGTTTACGAACGTGACCCGTCCTCGCCAGAACGTTTTAATAAATATCTGACAAATATATTTGGGGGTATATCGTTTTTTTTATAAACGCAAGTGTTTATTAATAAGTAAGTTATAGATCTATTTGTAATTCTTCCCTCTCCGCAGAAAGAGAAAGCTTCCGGAAAAACCGGGAGCTTTTTTTGTTATGAGATGTAACGAAAATGAGAAGGGGAGGAGTTCGAATTCTAAAGGGGGGCGGACATTCCTGTCCGCCATTCTATTCGGTTCAATGGCGGACAGGAATGTCCGCCCCCCGTTCAAAAGGCAGCAATCCATTTCAAATAGCGCACAAGTTGTTTCGCGTTGCTCGGGGTGAGTATCCCAGTGAAAGCGTGCTCCTGATTCCGGGTGAAAGTGTGCCACCAATTTTGTGGCTCTTTGCTGAATTGGGGGCTTGGCTCGAATGGCGGACAGGAATGTCCGCCCTCCGTTCAAAAGGCAGCAATCCGTTCTGAATAGCGCACAAGTCGTTTCGCGTTGCTCGGAGTGAGTATACCGGTGAAAGCGTGCCCCTGATTCCGGGTGAAAGTGTGCCACCAGTTTTGCGGCTTTTTGCTGAATTGGGGGCTTGGCTCGAATGGCGGACAGGAATGTCCGCCCCCCGTTAAGAACTATAAGTGACCAATCAGGAACATTCGGAATTGAGCGGCATTATGCGGCGGGTGTTGTAGCGGATGCCGGATTGAGCTTGCTGGTGATGTCTTCGAGCATTCTGTTGACGTCGAGGAGTTCTTTCTGGAGGTCGATGACGGTGTTCTGGAGGGCACGGAGTTTTTCGGTGCATTCGTGCAGTTTGGCCATGACTTCGGGATCGGGTCCGGCAGGGACGGGTGAGAATCCTCGTTTTCCATAGAGCACATACCCTACGTCGATGCCGACGGCTTCGAGTCTTTCGCGCAGGATGTTGCCGATTCGGTGTTTGCCGCTGACGTATGCGCTGAGATAGGTTGCGTCGCTGGTTCCGATAGCTTTGCAGAGGGCTACCTGGGTATTGAACTTCATTTTGACCTCTTCACGAAGCCGGAGCGCTTCTTCCCTGTATTGTCCTGTAATTGCCATATGCTTGTTGATATAGTGTATATTGATAATAATAGATATTTCTATCTATTTATAATGATAAAGATAGGAATAGGTTGCGAATGATAAGCAATGATAATGATGAATGGCGGTGTGGTATTGATAGTTCTTGTTGTATTTCCCTATTTCCGCTTATAAAAACAGGGAGATGTGATGCCGGCGGGAAAGATTTCGGAGGATACGGTTACTGCGATACGCTCAGCTCTGGAGGATGGGTGTTACCGTGAGGTGTTCCGACTTGTAGGGATTGCATGGATCGACCGGAAGACGCTGTTGAACTGGCTGAAGCGGGGCGAACGGGAGAAGAGCGGATGTACCTGGCTGTCGAGCGAGCTGAGTCCCGAAAGCTTTCGGGATGAGGAGTTTCATTTGAAGAACATCAAGGATGCTTCGACGGGCGCAGGGGGCGTGATCATCATGCATGAGGATACGTTGCCGGAGAAGCGGCCGTATCTGTTGCAGGCTGATTCGGAGGCGCTGGTGGGGCTGCTGGATGCGATGGAAAAGAAGGCGGAGATGATTAACCGGATGGCGCATTTGACGCCGGTGCGGACGTTCCGGAAGCTGATTGTGTCGGTGGTGGCGATTGAGACGGAGTTTCAGATTCTGAATACGCTTCTCTCTGAGAAGGTGGCTCAGCTTGAGGTGACGGAGAACCAACTGTTCAGGATTTTCTGCCGGTGGGATGGGGTCGATTATGCTACGGCTGAGGTTGTGGTGACTTACCCGAAGCGGTTCGAGCTGCGTGACCGGAAGGTTGACCTGGATTTTCTGGACAAGGCGCTGGCTGTGGCGGCTCGGCTCGGCTCTCCGACGTTGAAGCGGGAGCTGGAGCGGCAGGTAGCGCGTGTGGTGCTGGAGCGTGACGATGTGCTGGAGACGGTGGAGGCTGATCTGATCTGATCTGATGGGGACGGGGTAACTTCCCTTTTTTGCGCTTTGGGTTTGCTGTGACAAGCGAGCAAAGCGGACGCAGGCTTGCCTTTGAGGATGCGGGGAAATGAGAAATGGCAGCGGGAACGATTTGTGAGCCGTTTGGCGAACCCAAACCAAAACAAACCCGACCAACGAATGATACAAAGCTTACAAACTAACTTTAAGAAGAAGGCGTAAGCCAAATCTTCTGCACCCGTAAGGATTTATCTATACTTTTGACTTCAAAATCTTTCATTTCATAATCCATCTTATGATGATTATAGATTAGCTCAAAGTTTGCTGGATAATCATTTCCTATTTGTTCAAACAACCCAATAATATGAGTGATAGGGAGAGAATAGAGATAATGATGACGCTCCTTATCAGAATTCACAAGCACACCTTCTAATAAGCGGGGATCATCCGAAAAGAACTCCCAGAAGACATAGCTATGTACAAATTGATGGCAAAAAAATAACAAATCTTTGGTAAGATTTTGTGGGTTTTCAAGGTCGAACAACTCATTAATCTTGTGCCAGTTTAACCTTGTGATTGGTTTCCCTTTCCAAGGATAGGCGCTTATTGTGATTTTCTGATTAATGACCGAGTTCGATAACTTTTGACTTTCAACAAGTTTTCGAATCGAATAGTAACCAAGCATTATCGTTTGTTCTAACCGTGCAGAAGATGCTTCAGTCCATCGTCTTTGTTTTGCTTTAGCACGAAGATTATTTGCCTGTTTTATCAGATCATCTTTCCAAAAGTGGGATTCGTATATCATGAAGTCAAAATGTTTAATGATGATGTGACCCGCAAATATTACTACAATGAGAGGGTGTGTTGTGTTGGGGTTGATACACTATTTACAGAGCAGAATAATGCCAAGCATTTGGAAGGCGCGTTTTTTGCGAGTTCTCTCATTGTTTACTTTTGAGTATATTAATATTGAAGCACGAAAAATCGAATGGACAGAACACTTTATTCTTCCTGCGGCTTGCCAGCCTTCAGTCGTTGTATACCTTCAATAGCAGCAGAGCTTGTAAAGTAGAATCCAATGACAATCGAAATTACGGCTTGGAAACTATCCAGCATATTTTTCGTTAACGGGGCTATCGTTTGGTTGTATTCTGGGTTGACTAAAGAGAAGAAGGTCGTCATCCCGACGATTGATAAATACGTAGTAATCATAGATCCGGCAATAGCGTTTCTCATAGTAAACTCAATCAGAAGGCCGGGCTTCAACAAGACAGCAAACAGTCCAAAGAATGTCACGAGACCAATTGACGCAGTGGCAAATGAGAGTATTCTCAAACCATAGAATTTAGCGCCGAAGACCCCAACAAAGAGCAGGGATAAATCGACAGTAAGTATTATGATAATGAGCCAACCCTGTTTACGTTCCATCGCTAAATCTCCTGAATAATGTTGTGCACCAAAACAAGTGTTAGATCGATTAGCTTAATCTGTATAAAAAGATGAAAAAAACACACGTACGCACTTTGATCTGCATAATAGTCTGACACCTACCGCAATTCAATAAATAATATACGCATAAACCCGGAGTCTGTCACTGTTGACAGCGTAATTGTTTTCCGATTGATGGGGTGAGGGAAAGGGATTTGGGAGGTGTCTGGGGAGGTGAGCAGGGGCGGGTGCCCCTGCTTTTTTGTGTTAGTTGAAGAGGCCTTCTTGCCTGAAGCTGAAGTAGTTGCCGTTGCTGCCGATGATGACGTGGTCGAGTAGTTCGATGTCGATGAAGTCAGCTGAGCTGCGGATTTGTTTGGTTACGGTTTTATCGGCATTGCTTGGTTCCGGATTGCCGGAGGGGTGGTTGAGTGCCAGAATGAGGGTATAGGCGTTTGTGGGTTTAACGTTTTCAGGTTGTCCCCGATTTAGCGCGGCACGTGATGTTTTTGATTTGCTACGACAGGTGGAAGCTCGTGAGGTGTATGAAACGGTGCACAGAATGCGGTCTATCATTGGCCAAGTGTTCACTATTGCTATCGATATCCATGTGTCCGGTGTGACCAGCAATCCTGCGGTGGGCCTTGCACGGGTCTTGAAGAAGCCGGAGAAAATGCTCATGGCTGCGATCATCTATCCGAAGGAGCTTGGCTGGTTACTGCGGGATATAGAAGCGTATCCAGGATCATTTGTGGTTAAGAGTGCTTTTGAGGCTGGCTCCGATTTATTTTGTTCGTCCAAAGGAGCTTCGCCTTATAACGATGGACTGATATTGATTTTGATGGATTGATGCTGAACATTCCAGCGGCGGCCATGAAAATGAAACGGAGTGAAAAGTCACAGATGGGAACGCAACCTCATGCAGTTCCTCTCGCACGTCAGGTAGACGAGGTGTTGAGGAAACTGAAACAGGTGATTGGCAGAGGAGAGTATGTTTACGCAATTCGCTCAGGATCGAGGACAATAAGCGCGAATACCGTGAATGTGGGCATCCGAACATTGGGATGGGATGCTGATACGGTGACCGGTTACGGTTTCAGGGCGAGGGCACGGACGATGATCCATGAAACACTCGGATTCAGCCCGGACGCTATCGAGGTACAGGTTGCGCACCGTGTTCCTGATCGGCTTGGGAGTGCTTTCAATCGGATACAGCACCTTGAGAAGCGAAAGAGGATGATACAGGCTTGGGCGGATTATCTGGGTGGGCTGAGGGCTGACGGAAATGATTCCGTATTTTTATGACGAGCGTGACCGGTATGCTTTTCAGGCCAAGCTGATGGTTTCGACTTGCGTTCTCAGAAAATAGGATTGCGTAGAATTACGTTAAATGTTAAGTTTTAATAGATTTTACTTTTTTTACAAGAGGGGAAATTTAACTTATAAGTGAAAATCGAGTTTGAGATAGTGCTTGTTGAGCATGGACGTGGAGGTGCGCTCTACTCAGTACGTTATATGGGAGAAGAAGCGACAGAGCTTGACAAGTTCCTTGAATGTAAGGAAGTTACGTCATGTGAGGACTTTGAGCCACTTACTGCTCGCCTCAATGACATGGTTGATTATTTAGGATTTAGGTCTCAGTATTTCAAGATTGAGGAAGGGAGCTATCATGATTCTATTACTGCATTGCACTACGATAACGGACCACTTCGTCTTTATTGCTTGCGAAGATCAAGCGTTTTACTTATAGCCGGGTATGGTGGGCCTAAATATACCCGCACTTATCAGGAAGATCAAGTTCTTAATGATGCTGTTGATAAGCTCAAAATAATTGATGAGTTGTTAGATAAGAGGCAAAAAACCGGTGAGATAAGCATTAATAATCATACCGGTGCTTTAGAAGGTAATCTTATATTCACTTTAGATGACTGACCATGACAAAATCACTTCTGAAAAGGACTGTTGAGAAAATATCTCCCTTTACAAGGCAGTTTATTAAAAAACAGGGGGAGTTTGCTGCAAAAATTGATGAATTGCTTGAGTCCACAGGGATGACTCAAAGAGAATTGGCGGAAAAATTGGGCAAGAAAGAGTCTTATGTTAGTAGAATTCTTGCTGGGTGGGATAATCCAACCCTTAAAACAATTACAGCCTTTGAGGTTGCCTTAGGTGAAGATATTATAGACTTTAACCTTACGTCTATAATATCTCAAAAGGTATCAGCGTTGTTTTCTGGAAATGTTTCTGAGGATAGTAATCATAAAGGATTTAGTAGTATTGTGACAAGCGGTTCAGTAGTGCTTAATCCTGATGTTTATTATGGAAATCAAGCAGCATAATAGAAATGAAAGAAAATTATCAAATAGGATTTAAGTATGCAGGATTTCGATTTCTCAAGTTTGCATTTGAGGAGCAGGAATCTGTTCCGGAAAATGAGGTTTTTGATTTTCAGATTTCTATAAATATTGAGAGTTCTGAAGTTTCTGATGATCAAGAATCCCGGATTATAGTAAAGGTCATCGTACTTGTGGGAAGAAAGAGCGAAAATAGAATGGTTGCAGATATTTCAACGGCATCAATGTTTGATTTAAAGGGGGTTGCGGGCGATCTGGATGAACACGGAAAAATAAAGTATCCGGAAACCCTTCTTGTGACTCTGGTATCACTGGCCATTTCAACCACAAGAGGCGCTATACTTGGTAAGGGTGGTGGATCCTTTTTAGAAAAAATACCAATGCCCATCGTTGATCCAAAAACCTTTGTTCCATCCCTTAATGATAAGTCGGCTAACGAGACTCCATAGTTCGTCGCCTGCCCCTGCTAAAGAATATTTTACAAGCCCAGTGCGCGGAGCGTCATGACTGAAAGCGCAGCGGACTCTGAAGCGAAGCTCCTACGCTTTTCAACGACGCCGACGGGATGCTTGCTTTCTCTCCTTGCAAAAGCGGCATGACGGCGGTGGTATATCGCTGGGTTGAAGAGATGGCGGGATGCCTGCCCGTTCGTATTTTGCATGCAGCATGACAGCCGCCGAAACAGCCAGCGACTGCGCGGTGTTATAGCGCCCGGATAAGCAGAAGCGGCGTCAATCTAACGACCGCAGTGTGCGTGCGCTTTTCTGTTGTTGCGCAAGTACATGGCGGGCGGGTATGCTTGAGGTTTTTCGCTATACAACAGACCGGAATGGCAATAGCATTGGTTGCACGGAAGCTTTGGCGGTGCGCTTGCTTTGAGTTTTTGCAATGTGAATCGGATACAGTATAAACCTCGTCAGATTCCAAACGGCACAATTGATCGACTGGCCATACCGCTTTTCCGTTATTTACGGTATGTCCCGATTCATGTCGGGAATGACAAAGCCGGAGGGCAACCGATGCGATGTTCAGGGGTGGCGTGATGCTCGGGGCGGGATCGGGGTGCTGGTCTGCGTATCAAATGGGAATAGGATGGATACAGAAGTAAGCTTGAGGTGCGATACTCTCGAAGCGTTTGCCCTGGCATTTGCAATATATGGCTAACTTTCGAAATAACTTCTTGCTCCGGCCCACGTTGCTGTTTCTACCATGTAACCCAATAACATCGAGCCATATTGTTCGAGGATCTCTTGTTTGGATTCAAGTTTGATAATGCGATGCCGGGATTGCCATTGCTGCACAAGAATATTTTTGCGGTCTTCGTCAAGGTTCATGATCGCATTGCGAGCAAGTGCATCGAATTCAAGTGCTGCGGGAAAATACGGAAAGTCGGGGTACTCAGGCCCAAATTGTGTTTGATATTTCAGTTCCTTCCACCATTTTCTGGAGCAAGCATACGAACATGTCGTAGTAGTGGGCCCAGAATCCGCGTTTATTCACGTGTCATTCATACATTGTGTATAGATGTACCACGCCAGCCGTAACCGGTTAATTTGTAGTGAGCGTAGCGAACTAAAAATGCGTCCGCGTTGAGGGCATTGTTAGAAGCTTTGGCACTATAAGTCATAATAATGCTTCGTGTATTTTGACCAAGGATCAAGGCCAAGGTGATGCTTTGCTTCGTATTGCAGGACGGCTTTGGATGGGGATGTGGTTGATTTTTCGGCTAGCATCAACTCTACGAAATGTGGATCGTTCTCAATTTCGCACTGCGCAATTTCAACCATATGTTTCTTCTCATTTTCATTTAACGCGGTGAAGTGCTCCGCCCATTCCACTTCAGCCTTTTCGCCTGTTGGACTCTTGCCTGAAAGTGCCTCTATGAGCCTTCTTTCTAGCAGATATGTTTCTGGTATTTTGATAATCTCGTAATACTTCGGAACCTTATTTTTTGTTGCTTCGTAGATTTTTTTTCGAACTTCTTCAGGCACCTTTAATCCGAAAGTGATACTTCTTACTGCACGGTAATCGTGAGGAATAGGGCCGTGAATATTCTCCAAAAGAACACGAAATTCTTCTTCATAGCACCACCTCGGAGATTTGTGCCCGAGCATTGCTCGAACGGCTTTTTCAGCATTGCCTTGCAAATGTTGAATATTAAGGCTCGGAGGCACATCTACATAATTTACTCCAAAGCAGTGGAGATGCTGCTTTGAGCAAAACCGTGTTAATTGAACAAGGTTGTACTCAATTGCAATTCCACAATGACTTGCGGCGTAGTGAGCCCACATTAATTCATCCGTAACGTTTCTCGATAGCGAAAACACACCGCTATTGTCCGTTGACTGGCTTATTTGGCGCGCTAAGTCATAAAGCGTTTTGGTTAATTCAGTTCGTTCTCCAATACTAAACAAGCCCTGAAGAAATGCAGTGATACCCGCTTGTATCTGATTTTGAAATATCCCTTCGTTTGGATCGTTCAATTTTTCACGGGTCGGCAAATACAAATAACTTTCAGCTATTGGCTCTACGACCTGGCTGACCGAACGTTTATCCAGCTCACCTTCTGAGGTGAGGGTGATAGCCTTATATTTAAAATAGTGACCAGACACTTTTTACTTCTAACGTGGAGTTGAGCGGCGCGCTTCAGCGCGTCCGAGCGTAGTGAAACGAAGCGTATTCGAACGGTTGGTTAGCGAATTTATTTTTTTGTCAGAGTAATACTGTCATGTAGCACAATATTATCAGGTAAAGATTCTAAGCCTTCCCATGAATTTTTTTTTATAGAATTATGATAATATTCTTTTAAAAAATTAGATGAAACTGGGGTTGTAGAAGCAATAAATACAACAAACTCTTTACCTATAGCATCAGTTTCAGAACTACCAAAATATATTGTTCCCTTCCAAGTTCCACTTTTCATTTTAAGAATGGGGCCGTCTGCAGGATAAAATCTTGGTGTGTCAACTGGTTGCAAAATCAACCATAAGTCTGCATCTTTATATTCTATTGAGAATGTTCCTTCCAGCTTTGTTTCGTAACCAACCAAGCTTCCTGACACTGGTTTACTAATAACGAGTTCTTTATCAGACGGGGCATTAAACATTTTAATTGCCCAAGTTGTACCAGCTACTATTGCTGCGATCAATAGGCCTGCAATGACTTGTTCAGTAATTGAAGAATTCTTAATCCTTTCTATGAGATTCATGGTTTTGGTTGGTCCTTTACGCTAACAATGTTTAGACTGATCTGTCTAATTCTGGAAAAGCAGAAAGCTGCTTTCTGTATAAGACAATTTTAAAGCCACATCAACAGATCAGCCAATTGATTAAATAAATATAACTTAAAAGCATTAACAGTTATTCGGGTCTGTCGGTTTATACTGATCAGTCTAAACCGGCAATAAACATTTCAACAACGCATTTTACTCCATGAACGCCCTTGTTTAACGAAGCTCATCCGAGGGGAAACCGGGGAGCGGTTGAGCGATTGGATGAAGCAGCTTATTGGCTGCGGCATTGTTTTTTTCTCAGAATAGTAACCTGATAATGTACGCAGGAATTTTGAGTATTACACGGTGATGGCGTGTTTTTTTTGATGGCGGTGGGATGAAGATCGTGCTACGGGTTGCGGGTTACGTGCTATGTGAGGATGAATGTGGGAGTGAAGATTGTGTTACGTGCGAGGTGTTAGGTGAAGATGAGTTTGGAGTTTGTGGGTTGGCTGGGGGCAGCTTTTTTATGCTTGAATAATAGATATATATTTCTAAATATCAGGATTTTGCTGCATATCAGTAATGATAAAAATTGCCATTCATATAATGGAGTGGTTATGGGTTTGATGGATGGGTTTTTGCGGCGGACGTTGTTTCCGGTGCGGGTTGTGGTTGAGGATGGTGGTGGTGAGTTGTTGGGAAATGATGAACGTAACGTGATAAAGAGTTTATTAAACTGTGAATAATGTTCTTTTTTATCGTTCTGTAGAACTGGTTATTTCCTTATAATACCTGCAACATGCTCACCCCGCCTCCCGTAAGATCAGCGCGCTCAGGGTGAGCTTTTTGTTTTTACCTTTTTTACTTACGTACCGGAGACGTAGAACTGCGGAGACCTGTTTTCGATTGAGACGGGATGTAGAGTCGGGGATGTGATTTCAATCCGGAGGGTGTTCATGCGGAGAAGATGGAACCCGTCGGGAGCTGTTTTCGATAAAAAAGCGGCAATACGGATCAGGGATTGATCCGG
>Ga0209575_10000217_pt1 | contig 55600 bp, 60 predicted proteins | sample Medcelwee11metaG_FD_187172 | JGI IMG/M metagenome (GOLD analysis project Ga0209575, IMG submission 187172) | Freshwater pond sediment microbial communities from the University of Edinburgh, under environmental carbon perturbations - Medium... | ecosystem: Environmental > Aquatic > Freshwater >...
GACGTACTCTGCACAGGCCGCGTGATCACTGGGTAAATAGGACGGCCCTGGCGTTTCTGATTGCTCATATTTTCTTGATCGATTTGAATACGCTGTTCCAACTGGGCTTGATACCTACCGATCTCACCCCCTGGTTGTCTTATGGCTTGCTGAGCCTGCCCGTCATCCTGTTCTGGGTGCCGGTCGGGGAAACTGCCAACACCCGTGAGAGCATGGATTTTCTGCCGGGTTTAGTGCTGTGCTTGCTCGTCTTCCTGATTGCGTTAGGCAGCGTGTTTGGTGTCAGCTCCGCGCAAATGACTTATCCACTGGCGGTGTTGGGGATGTCGCTGGGCACTGGCTTGTTGATACTGGCCACCGCTTGGTTGTGGCTGAGTTTTGGCCCTTATGCAAATTTTCAGCAACTCTGGTCGCGGCAACCCCCTCACTCAAGCAACACGTTAGAACAGTGGTTGGTGACATTGACTCACCTTATCCAGGATAAGTCGATGACACACCAAAAATTCCTGGAAGTGGGTCTGGAACACCTTAGCCACTTGCCTTGGGTTTGCGGGGTTGGTTGGCAATCTCTGTCTGGTCATGGTGCCCAGGGTAAAGAGGGTGAATACCAGGTACACATTCGCATCCAGTCGCTGGAAGTGACGATCTATGCCGTTCAGCCTATCAGTGCGGCCCACCAAGCCCAAGCCAAGTTGCTGGTACAATTGCTGGAGCAGTTTCACCAAAGCAAACGCCGCGAGGAAAGTTTTATCCAGCAAGCCCACTTGCGTGCGATTTATGAAACCGGGGCCAAACTGACACATGACATCAAGAACATCCTGCAAGCCCTGTATGCGCTGACCTCTGCGGTAGGTACTGCCAAACCTGAAGAATTCGGCATCACTCAGCGTATCACCCAAAACCAGTTGTCACATCTCACGCAACGCCTTAAACGTACCTTAGACAAACTGGGACAACCCAGTGAATCAGGTTACTGTGACACACCCGTGCGGGTTTGGTGGGATAATCTGCGCGCCCGTCACCACAGCCGCGACATCCACTTCTCCGCCAGCATCATGTGGAATACCAATATCCCGGAGGATTTGTTCGATAACGTGATTGAAAACCTACTGGCGAATGCACTCAACAAACGCCAACGCGAATTTGAGTTAAGCATCCAGGTGGCGCTGGAAACCAGCGAAAATCAAGTCAGCCTGAGCGTGTGCGATGATGGCAGCGCAATCGCCGATGACATCGAAAAGGAATTGCTCAGCCAACCTGTCCCTTCACACGACGGCTTTGGGATAGGCTTATACCAGGCAGCTAAACAAAGCATCCACAGCGGCTATCGTTTACGTGTCAGTCACAACGAGCCTGGCATGGTGTGTTTTGAATTGGCGAGTGTTTAATGGGAGTTCCGCCTTCAGGCGGCCTTATCCCAGTGGAAAAACCGGCTAAAGCCGGGACTCTGGGATCATCGCTGGTCACGGTTATCCACTAGAAAATGGCTAAGAAACTACCCATTGAATGTCCAGTGTTATTCAATCTCTTTATCTTAAAACGGGCCAATCATGATAAGCAACAAGCAAAAACAACACGGTTTTACCCTGATTGAAGTCATGGTAGTCGTGGTGATTTTAGGGATTTTAGCCGCATTGGTGGTACCTAAAATCATGAATCGCCCCGATGAAGCACGTATCACCAAAGCCCGCCAAGACCTCCGCGCTATCGAATCCGCTCTGAATCTCTACAAACTCGACAACTACAGCTATCCCAGCACCGACCAAGGATTAGAAGCCCTGGTCACCCGTCCTAGCGGCATACCAGAAGCACCACAGTGGAAAGCCGGAGGATACCTGGAACGCCTTCCCAAAGACCCGTGGGGACGCGACTATCTATTTTTAAGCCCCGGTCAACACGGCGAAGTGGATATTTACTCACTGGGTGCGGACGGTCAACAAGGCGGGGAAGGCGGCAATGCTGACTTAGGCAATTGGCTGCTGCGCTAATCCGAGCGTGCTTGCTCGGGTGCAAACCAAGGCCGGGGGTCAACCGGTGTGCCTTGACGCCGCAACTCAAAATATAACCCGGCTTCGTTCTGGCCGCCGCTGTTGCCAACGCTGGCAATCGCCGCGCCTGGCTCAATCCAATCCCCGGTTTTGGCATACAGGCTTTGGTTATGGCCATACAGGCTCATATATCCGCCCTCGTGTTCCACAATCACTAATTGCCCTAAATTACGAAACCAATCGGCATAGACCACTCGCCCCGCTGCAATTGCTTGTACTGGCGTGCCCAGTGGTGCGCTGATTAGCAAACCCTGCCACTTCAGGCCCAGCGAGCCGCGCGTCTCACCGTAACGGTGCAACACCTTGCCTGCCACCGGCAAAGACAACTGGCTTTTGGTTTGCCCGAAAGCTGGGCTTGGATTCGCCGCATCGGCAACTGGCGCAGGTAATACCCCCTGGACTTGACGTAGCAACTTTTGCAAACGATTCTTATCATCGCGCAGACTTTGTAATTGTTCGTGCTGATTGCCATAAGCCTGGGTGAGTTCGTCCAGCACCGCTTGCCGTTTCAAGTTGCTGGCTTCCAAATCGGCTTTACGGCTGCCTTGTTCGCCCAGCAGTTGTTCTATCGCCACCGAAGCCAAACGACTTTCATTTTCCAGTAAAGCAATTTGTTCTAAGGTGGTGTTGATATGGCCGATTTGAACAACGCGGGCGCGGTTGAAATAATCATAGTAGGTCAACACCCGTCCCACCCGATCTGGCGCTTCCTGATTAAGTAAAATCTTCAAATAATCTTGACGCCCCATCAAATAGGCGGCTCGAATCTGCCGCGCTAAATTGGCTTTTTGCGCCACTAACTGTTGTTGTTGATGCTGACGCCGCACTGCCAACTGTGCTAAGTGATGCCGTTTTGCACCAAGCTTCTGCTCCAGTTGTTCTAAAGAGCTTGCCAGTGCGCCAACATCCTGTTCTGCTTGTTGTAATTCCTGTTGCAGTTGACCGTGGCGACCGCGATTATCCTGCATTTCCTGGTGCAAGCGCTCAATCCGTTGCTGCAATTGTGATAAACGTGCGGGGGCATCCACTGTGTCCTCGGCCATAACCCCACCACTGAGTGCCAGACACCACAGCAGCCAAAGTAGTAACCCGGTATCACCAAGATTTCGATTAAACATCACTTAAACACATCCCACTGGTCATCATTGTTTGTATGCTACATCCTGGTTCACGACATAAAAAAACGGCACAGGTTGTAACCTGTGCCGTTCTTAACGGACTCTACTGAAAAGGTAAGTCTTACTTGTTAACTAACCAAGCAGCGCCTAAACGCAGTGTGTCTGCATCCGCATTGCCGTCATCGGCCAATTCATAACCGGTGATCCACATGAACAAGCTCCCTGCTGGGAAGGCATCGTAGAAAAAGTCAGCAGGGTTCAGATCCAGAATGGTGGTCAAACCAGCATCAGCAGCAGGCACAGAACTGAAGACGCCCAGAGAACTTAAGTCAAAGTCCCAAGGCTCACCGCCAGCTTCGCCTGGGTCCGTGCCAAAGTCAAAGTAAATGACTTCGCCAGTTGGACCAAACCAACCCAACAACAGTTTATAATCAACAGCCTTGCCAACATCCGCAGAATCTGGTTTTACCGCGAAGCGGGTTGCTAAGGTATTGGCTTCTTTACCGTAGGCCACTACCTGGTACAAACCACCATTGACTGCGGTACCACCACGGATTTCCATGTCAGATTCTGAAAAGAAATCACCGGGGGTCAGTTCACCCAAGCCGGTATCAGCCGTGTCGTCTTGCATGGAAATATCATCCAACAAGGGATCGACGTCAGGAGCCAACACGTCCAGCATCAGGGAAGCACCAGCGGGTTCACTAAAGCTCACCGTGAGGTTATCCTGAGAACCTGCGAAGGTTGAAGCATAGCTGACTACGCCTGCTGCATAAGTGCCAGTGCCAACCACTTCAGAGACTGCACCAGAAATAGTCGCAGTGGCAGGGGTGACCACATTGCCATAGGCATCCAACACCAGATAGCTCTGTGCGGCCAAATCAACGGCAAAGCCACCAGTAGTGGCACTGGCAGTAATCGCGCTGATTTCGTTACCGCTGGCATCGGTCATGATAACCGACTTCGCGGCACCCATCACAATGTCGGAAACCGCGTTGTTGCCCACGTTAGCGACGACGGCATCAGCCAGCACACCCGTGACATCGCTTAACACATAGTATTCGCTGCTAGGCGTCGTGATGTTGCCAGAAGCATTGGTGAAGGTCAGAGCCAATGCGCCAGTGGCATCAGCCGTGGTGCTGGGAATGATTTCAGCCGGTACGCTACCAACGCCGCCAGTGACGTGGGTTACCTTAACCTTTGCGCCCGCTGTGGAAGCACCACCCAAAGTACTCGTGGTAAAGGCTGGGGACAGCATGGTACCTGCTGGCGTGCCATCGGTGAAGGTGCCACCCAGCATGCCTTGCAGTGCATCCGCTGTAATTTTCAGGCTGGAACTACCAGTGATAGTGTTAGTGCCCAAATCAAGCTCAGCGTTCAACGCCACGTCACCGCTTAGACCAGTGACATCAAGCCGCGCACTTGCATTCATGCCAATCGTGAAATCAACAGAGCTTGCCCCTTTGGGGATGGTCAGGTTTGCCGTCTTAGTACCCGCCATAATTTTGACAATTTTGTCAGAATTATCGGTGCTAGGATTACCCATGGCATCCACAGTCCACAACGTGGCTTGGGTGCCGCTGTCATTGGCTTGCGTACTGATACTGGCACGCTGCGTAGCCCACTTCAGTGCGATTGGTGCAGCCGTAACCTGGCCTGCGGTGAACAAAGCACCTGCCACAGCAACTGCCAACACCGCTTTTTTAGGCAACATACCGGCAATGCGCGATACCTGCACAGCATTCATTTTTTTACCCATGAAGAAACTCCTCAAAATTGATCAAAACTTAAAACTCAAGCGCTTACCCGCGACCTAGAGTAGGGGTGCCATATAATGGCGAAAAACATCCGGCTAGGCAACGTTCCAGCCTGCGATTCTATGCTTAATTAAGCAAAATAACAACCATCTCACTGCCTATTACTCATGAAATCTCAAGGAAAAACGCCGAATTACGGATTACACAGACCGCACAACACAGTGTAGCAAATCCTGTTGCTCCAACCTTTGGGCGAGGTTGCAAGCACTTTCCCACCCTCTGTCTGCCCTGATCGAGGTGCGGCATTCGATTCAGTCTACCCCGGTTGCGTCTTAGTGACGGCTAAGCAACGGGATAGATGGTATTTTTTTTCAGATTGACGGGAAAGTACGCCGACCAATTTGCCACAAGGTCTACGCAAAGAGTTCACGGCGTGCTTTGTGAATGCTATGCTCATGCCATGTCTCAAATTGCAGCTATTCAAATGGCCTCCGGGCCTCATGTCGCAGCCAACCTGCACGAAGCCGCCCGCCTGATTGGTGAGGCGGTGGCACAGGGTGCGGGTTTGTGTGTGTTACCAGAAAATTTCGCGTTAATGGGCATGCACCCCCAGGATACCCTGGCCATTGGCGAAGAACCGGGCAATGGCCCTATCCAGGATTTTCTGGCGCAACAAGCCGCCCGTCATCACATCTGGCTGATCGGGGGCACGTTGCCACTGCGTGCGACTCATCCACAACGGGTACGAGCCGCCTGTTTGGTTTTTGACGATCAAGGCAAACAGGTGGCGCGTTATGACAAGATGCACCTGTTTGATGTGGATTTAGGTGAGCCACATGGTAGCAAAGTGGAAAGCTATCGTGAGTCAGACTTGTTCGAGGCAGGCGAGCGACCAGTGGTGGTGAACACACCCTACGGCTGCATCGGCTTGGCGGTGTGCTACGACCTGCGTTTTCCTGAATTATTCCGCTGTTTGCTGGATCAAGGGGCGGAGCTGTGCGTGTTACCCTCGGCATTCACTGCCGTCACTGGCAAGGCGCATTGGGAAACCCTGATACGGGCGCGGGCAATTGAAAATCTGTGTTACCTAATTGCCCCGAACCAAGGGGGCTATCACGTCAATGGTCGCGAAACTTATGGTGATAGCCTGATTGTCGATCCTTGGGGCGTGGTCTTAGCCCGCTTGCCCCGCAATGCAGGCATTATTCATGCAGAACTGGACATCGAGCGGCTGAACAGCTTGCGCCGCAGCTTACCCAGTATTCACCACCGCCGTCTGCATTGCGGGTTGCCCTGAGGCTATAAACAGCAGGCCATGAAAACGCCGCTCCGTATTGCGCATTTGACCGATATTCACATAGGACCCAGCGACACGCCCATCAGCCGGATCGCTGTGCGGCATAATTTTCGCCAGGTACTCGCCACACTCGCGGCGCTGCCGCCAGATTTGCTGGTGATTTCGGGAGATTTGGCGGCTCATGCAGGCGAATTAGACGCTTACCAGTGGATTGCCGCCCAGCTTCAAGACCTCAACTGGCCTTATGTGGTGATGATGGGTAACCATGACCGCTTAGCGACGCTACGCCAGGCTTTTCCGCTGAATGCGACGGAAATCCGCGAAGAACGTTACTATTTCCGGCGAGAGGTGCAAGGACACCGCTTGCTGTTTCTGGACAGCGGCCCTTATCAAATCAACCCGGCACAATTGGACTGGTTGCGCGCCGAATGCACCGCCTATCCCGATGAAATCCTGTTGTTTATACATCATCCGCCGCTGCCTTGTGGCTGTACTTTTATGGACAGTCGGCATGGTTTGCAAAATAGTGCGGAGGTTTGGCAGATTCTGCGGAGTTTGCCCAATATTCGCCATATTTTCTGCGGCCACTACCACACCGAACGCACCCTGGTGCGCGACGGCAAAGTCCTATATCTCACCCCCTCGACCATGATGCAAATCGACACCCACAGCCTGGGCTTTGCGATTGAGCATATACAACCAGGCTGGCGCATTATCGAATGGGACGGCACCACCTTGTGCAGTCATGTGCATTACCTGCCCGCCTCTGACGTGTAGGCGCACCCAGTCTAGTCCAGATGGATTTGTAACCACAATTCCAACAACGCCAAATGCCACAATTTACTGCCCTGAATGCGAGTGAAATAAGCCTGTGGCTGAGCCAGCAACTTATCCACATAAGCCCGTTGATACAGCCCGCGCCGTCGGCAAGCCTCAGAATTTAAAATATCCCGCATGAAGGCCAAAAAATCACCGCGCACGTATTTCAGCGCTGGCATGGGAAAATAGCCCTTGGGCCGGTCGATGATCGCAGCAGGCAGCAGCGTGCGTGCAATTGCTTTGAGCGGATACTTGCCCTGTTCGCGCAGCTTCAGTTCGGGCGGCATTTGTGCAGCCAATTCCACCAAATGATGATCCAAAAACGGTACCCGCGCTTCCAGTCCCCAGGCCATCGTCATATTGTCCACTCGTTTCACCGGATCATCGACAATCAACGCCGTCACATCCAAACGCAACACCTGATCCAAAAATTCATCGGCACCCGCAGCTTGCAGCCGTTCCTCAACCCAGACACTGGTGGTGTCCGGCCCCTGATAAGCAGGCTGCATCATTTCCAAAAATTCGTCCTGATCCCGATCAAAATAATGCTGGCGAAAACGGCTCAGCGGCGAACCCGACGCTTGTTCCATGCGCGGATACCAAAAATAGCCCGCAAATACCTCGTCCGCACCCTGGCCGCTTTGCACCACTTTAACCGACTTAGAAACCTGCTCGCTGAGCAGATAAAACGCCACCGCATCCTGTGCCACCATCGGCTCGGCCATCGCCGCCACCGCGTCTGGCAAGCGCTTTAGCACTTCCGCGTTAGGAATCACATAACGCTGATGCTGGGTGGGATAACGCGCCACCACCAAATCCGAATACTCAAATTCGCTGCCACGTTCGTCTGCACTGTCTTCAAAGCCAATGGAAAAAGTCCGCAAGTTTTCAACATTGCCCGCCTCGGCCAACAGCGCCACCAGCAAGCTAGAATCCAAGCCCCCTGATAACAACACCCCCACCGGCACATCGGCAGCCAAACGGCGCTTGTTCACCGCCTCGCGCAGACTGGCATGAATGGCTTCTAACCACTCACCCTCGGTTTTGGGCACTGCTGGACGGCAAGCCTGAAGCTGCCAATAACGCAGACTGGTAGTACGACCCTCTTGATCAATCCGCAACGAAGTGCCTGGTTCAAGTTTACGGATTCCCTGCAAGATCGTACGCGGTGCTGGCACCACCGCATGTAAGGTGAAATGCGCGTGTAACGCCACGGTATCCAGCGCGGTGTCGATCCCCGGCCCACCCGCTAACAACGCCTGTGGATTGGAGGCAAACCGGAAAAACTGCGGCGTCTGGGCGAAATACAATGGCTTAATCCCCAAGCGATCCCGGCTCAAAAACAAAGTCTTAGCCCGACTGTCCCAAATCGCAAAAGCAAACATGCCCTCCAAATGCTCGCTACAGCGCTCTCCCCAGGCATGATAGGCTTTGAGAATCACCTCGGTGTCGCCATCAGACACAAACTCATAACCCAGCCGCTGCAATTGCCCGCGCAGGTCTCGATAATTATAAATGGTGCCGTTAAACACCAAACTCAGGCCCAGCTTGCTATCCACCATCGGTTGATGAGCGCGGGCCGATAAATCAATAATCGCCAAGCGGCGATGCCCGAAAGCCAACCCCCCTTCCAAATAATGCCCGGCATCGTCTGGGCCGCGTGGAGCCAGCACCGCCATCATCGCTTGCAGTTTAATCACATCCGGCTGCGTGCCATCTAATCGAAATTCGCCACAAATCCCGCACATGCTGTTACCCCATCCCTGCCTGGTGCCAAAAACAGCCTTGATTATAGCGCACCGATCCAAACTCGCTGTGACGATGACCCAAGGCGTCCAGCAAGATGTGCTACTCTTGGCGGCTGATTCCAGCCCGCGCTTTTGAACTATGAACTCACCCACACTGATTGCCGCCCACCGTTACCAGGCACAGATTTTACCCGGCGTGTCACGCACTTTCGCGCTGACCATCCCACAATTACCCGCACCACTGGACACGGTGGTGGCTAACGCTTACTTGCTGTGCCGGATTGCCGACACCATTGAAGATGACGCACAACTGGATGCTGCGCAAAAAACCCATTTTTCACACTGGTTTACTGCCGCTTGCGCGGGCGAAGCCGAAGCCGAGGCGTTTAGCGCCGCGTTAGTGCCACGCTTAGCCCCCCAAACCCCCGCCGATGAACGCGACCTGATCCAGCACACCCCGCTGGTGTTACAGGTCACTCACAGCTTCAGCCCGGCCCAACAAAGCCATCTCAGCCGCTGCGTGCGCATCATGTCCAGCGGCATGGCCGAGTTTCAGCGCCAAGCACGCCCCGACGGCTTGCAGACACTGGCCGAGTTGGATCGCTATTGCTATTACGTGGCGGGCGTGGTCGGCGAAATGCTGGCCGAGCTGTTCTGTGATTATGCGCCCCAGATCGCAGCCCATCGCGAACAGTTGCTCAAACTTGCGGTGTCATTTGGACAAGGTTTGCAAATGACCAATATTTTGAAAGACATGCAAGACGACCAAGCACGCGGCGTGTGCTGGCTACCACAAGCGGTGTTTCAGCAATTTGGTTTTGATTTAAGGGACTTAGCGGCTCAGCGTTATCAACCGGCATTTGCCGACGGCCTAGCGGTACTGATCGACCAAACCCGACAACACCTGGAACAGGCACTCGATTACGTGTTATTGATTCCCGCCGCAGAAAAAGGCATCCGCCGTTTTTGCCTGTGGGCTTTAGGCATGGCCTTGCTGACCTTACGCCGGATTGAACAGCGCCGCCAATTGGGCGGTTTTTACAGCCCGCAACAAGTAAAAATTTCGCGGCGTGAGGTGCGGCTGGTGGTACTCGTCAGCAATTTAGCAACCGGTCAAGACTGGCTGCTGCGCAGGTTGTTCCAGCGTTTAGCGGCTCCTTTGATTCATACAAAGGAGTGAAGTGGATAAGGCTACCTCATGTTGGTTTTAGAAGAAATGCTGTGTGGGTGTTATACCAAGCTAAAGTCAGTGTTGGCATTACCTGGCTTTCCATTACGAGTTACGGGCTGGGGCTAAGGGACATCCACACAACGGCATTGTTCAACAACGCCGTTACTGACGGGATAGCTAAGATATGTCATTTATAAAGCCATATCAGTCTAAGTTTGTCAAAGTTAAAATGTTTACCTGACAAGCAATATCTAGACTTTTCCTATTTTAATTTAAAATTAAAATAGGAAAAGTTTATGGTATTTGCCTGGATTATAACGCCAGGGCAAACACATTCGGATGCTCCGGCTGGATTATTTCTAACTTTATGCTTTCATACAAGCGCTGACCGCCATGGAGAGCGAAGCGAAGGCGGACGGGAGACACCGGACAAATCGGGGAGGAAAGGAAGAGTTGCCGCGTGAGCGAGTGATTTTTTAACAGGGAAGCTAAAAATTTGTCACGAGGTAGCGGCACTATTGCGCTTATGCGACCTACCATGCTACTTTTTTTACTACTCGCATGGGCGCGGAAGCCCGCGCTACCGTTAAAAAAATGATTTAACCAACAGTTTTAATCATTGTCACAATCCCAATCTACACTTCGCATCTCAACATCCATCTTTCCACGAAGGATACATCCTGCCATGTTCAAATCCCTACTCGTCCTCGCGGCGCTGGTTTTGAGCGCTTCTGTGTTCGCGCTGGAGGCAGCTAAAGAATATGAAATTAAGGCCGCGTTTTTATTTAATCTGAGTGCGTTTATTACCTGGCCAGACAGCGCGTTTGCCAGTAAAGACGCACCGTTTAACGTATGCGTCTTGGGCAATGACCCCTTTGGCGAGCGGCTTGACTTGATTGCCGCCGACCAAACGGTTTCAGGCCATCCAGTGGCAGTGCGCCGCATTGCCGCAGTAGCTGACGCACTGGCTTGCCACAGTGTGTTTATCAGCAACTCTGAGCAACTTCGACTTCAAGCCATTTTCGCACAATTGGCCGGCAAACCGGTATTGACAGTTGGCGATGTTGACAATTTCGTGATTCAAGGCGGTACGGTGCAGTTTTTTCCGCACGACAATAAAATTCGCTTACTGCTTGATCCAGAAGCGTTTAGAGACGCTGGCTTGAAAGCCAGCGCGCATTTGATGCGGGTTGCGCAATTGGTAAAAGGCAAGTGAGGAAATCACAATGAAAAAATGGTTTTTAGCAGTTGCTATCGGCTTGAGTAGTCCAGCCTATGCGCTAACGGATGCAGAAAAAAGCCGCTTAGAAGCCTTGCGCGGCTTTTCGCTGGAAGCCTTGCAAGAAGTGGAAGTCAAGCTGGACGATGTGTTTGATGTGTTTGACGGGCTGGTGAAAGCGCGTAAGGTTTCGGTTGCCAGCGGGGTTGAGCAAAATATTGCCACTGCGCCGGCGGTAACGACCTTGATTACCGCGCAGGACATTGAGGCTATCGGTGCCCGCACTTTGGATGAAGCGCTGGAAATGGTGCCGGGTTTGCACGTCGGCAAGCGCGGCGGGGGCTACGAGTATATTTACACCATACGTGGGATTCACACCAACCCCAGCCCGGAAGTATTGGTATTGCTCAACGGCCTGCCATTCAAAACCGCGTTTGACGGACGCGCCGCTACTGACGGTTTTCCGGTCAGCGTGATTCAGCGCATCGAGGTGATTCGCGGCCCCGGCTCAGCCTTGTACGGCGCGGACGCTTTTGCTGGTGTCATTAACATCATCACTAAACACGCGGCGGACATTCAAGACACGGAACTCGGTGTACGGGCGGGTTCATTCCAAAGCCGCAACGCTTGGTTACAACGCGGCGGGCAAGTCGGTGGCATTGACTTGGCGGTGATGCTGGACTGGCAACGTAGCGACGGTCATGACGGCTGGGTGGAAGCCGACGCGCAAACCCAGTTCGACGCGGTGTTCGGGCAATACAGCGCACCGCCAGCCTCGCAAGCGCCGGGCAAGCTGAATGCGCAACGTGATTTGCTGCATGTGTACCTGGATGCCGGTTTCAGCAAACACTGGCGCTGGCACGGTGGCTTGCGGCGCAATCAAGATGCCGGACTCGGCTTGGGTATCGCCCAAGCACTCGACCCGCCGGACAACGCTAGCATGGCGGACAGCGATGTATTGACCACCGATTTGAGCTACCACAATGTTGGTTTCGCGCCCAACTGGGAAGTGCAAGCGCAACTGGCGTATCAGTATGTAGACGGGCTTGGTGAATACATCATGTTCCCGCCCGGTGCGTTTGGCGGCGCGTTTCCCGGTGGTTTTTTCTGGGATGCAGGGAGGCAAAACGATGAACTGCGCCTGGAGGGCAGCGCCTTGTTTCGCGGTTGGAACAATCACGCCCTGCGCCTCGGCGCGGGGTGGCAGCAGTCGCGCTTGCGTGACGTGGCAGAACGCCGCAACTGGGAGGTGGATTTGACCACCGGGATGCCGACTCCACTGGGCGAGATGATCGATTTCAGCAATAGCGCGGCAGCCTATATTGGAGCGACTTCGCGGCGTAATCGTTTTGCCTATGTGCAGGATACTTGGGCATTTCATCCAGCATGGGAATTGACCGCTGGGATTCGCTACGACGATTTTTCCGATTTCGGCAACACCACCAATCCACGCCTCGCCCTGGTGTGGAAAACTACGCCCACGCTGACCAGCAAGTTTTTATACGGCTCAGCGTTTCGCGCGCCGTATTTTCTCGAACTGGGGATTAACAATCCTTTGCTGGGCATCGGTAATTCAGGCTTGCAGGCAGAAACTATCGACACCTATGAATTGGCTTGGGATTGGTTCGCCAGCCCGGATTTACACCTGGCTTTGAACCTGTTTCATTACCAAATCGAAGATAAAATCGGCTTTCCTGGCGGTCAGTATCAATACGCCAACTATGGCAAATGGGATGGCCAGGGCTTTGAATTGGAAACCCGCTGGAAACTCTCCACCCGCGCCGCGCTGCTGTTTAACTACGCTTACCAAGATAATGAAGATGAAACCGGCGAACCAGTCGCCGATGCCCTGCGTCAGTCCGCCTATATCCGCTTGGATTGGATGTTCGCGCCCAACTGGTTTGTGGACATCAATGCCCGCTGGATTGCCGACCGTCCCCGCGCTGCCAACGACTGGCGCGAAGACATGGACGATTATTTCATCAGCGATGTGACCCTGCGCCGCAAAGACATCAAAGGCAAGTGGAATTTCGCCGTCGGCGTGCGCAATGTATTCGATGAAGATGCCCGCGAACCCACGACGGTGAATATTGGCGTCACCAATGATTTGCCGCTGCCAGGACGCGAATGGTTTGCAGAAGCGCGTTATACATTTGAATGAGGACATATGCGCTGGTTCAATAGGCTGACCATCAAAGGCAAGCTCAGCGGGTTGATTTTGACCGTCAGCCTGATTTTGGTGGTCATCATCAGCACGATTTTGGCCATCAATGAGCGCATCCGCCTAAAATACAACATGGAAAGCGATTTAATGACGCTGGCGGAAATTATAGGCCGCAATAGCGGCGTCGGCCTTGCGTTTGACGATGCCAAATCCACAGAAGATGTGCTGAAATCCCTATCTGCCCAGTCCAACATCATGTTTGCACATGTTTTTAATCTCCAGGGCAAGCTATTCGCCAGCTATCGCCGTACTGATATAGACAACTCTACACACATTCACGACTACGCAACCCCGGCGGGTACAAACGACCAAGATGCCATCGCGGTAACAACGGGTTTTATGTTTCATACCAATATAGCTAGATTATACCTTTCGTATGGGTTGTAAACGTCAAAAACCGCATGGACAGGCGTTTTGGTATAATTAAACTATATAATACGGCTATAGACCTTATCGGAAATTTATTCTAAAATATAAAACTAATCAACTTTTTAATCATTGGTGAGGCATATATGAAACTTTTGTGCTTGGAAGCTAAGAAAAATCCTAAAACCTTTTTGGCTGTTACCAGTCTTAATATAGCTAGATTATACCTTTCGCATGGGTTTTAAACCTTAAAACCCGCATAGAAAGGCGGTTTAGCATAATTAAACGATATAATACGGCTATATTAATGAGTTCGATAAGTTGAATGTTGCCCTGATGGCGGTTGGGAATGGTCAAGTCCCAGCGGATTGACAGTTATTGAGTCATGTCTGGTGAGCAACCTTGTTTCGTTGCCCACCAGTCCGCTGTCAGCCCACCGCCGCCACAGCGATAAACGCGCCCGCCGTGCCAAAGGCTAATACCGGTAGCGCCCACAGCAGGAATAAAAAACTTTCCTCTTGCACGTACTCGCCGAACAGCCGTTTTAACAGGTTAAAGCGGTACATCAAAATGACAATCAGTAAGACCAGGCCCAGGGTGACGTAGTTGAGGTTGAATAGCCGGGTGACGGTATTATCTCCCGAAGCAATCAGGGTGTAGGCTGAGTTAATCGTAAAATTCAACGCAATCACCGTGAACAGGCCGCCCACGATCACGTTGGCCAGTATAAAAGCCGCCACTTTGAATTCGCCGTTTTCCATGCCGTTCATCCACAGTGCCACCAGCGGTATCAGCAAGGACGCAATCAGCGGAATAAAGACCGAGGCGATGACTTGAGCGGCTTGGCGTTTGACTTCGAGGCCGATGATCAGCGCGGAATGAGATTCGCCGTACCAACCCGGACGGGTAGGGCGGTTGATGCGCACTAAGCCGGTATCCCAGCCATCGAGTTCAATATCCTGGGCGGAGCGGCTGAAGTCCAAGTCTTCTTGCAAGAAAATCAGTGCGGCCTCGTTGGTGGTTTCCTTGCGTATTTCCACTTCCACCGCCAGGGTTTGCCGGTCGAACGGAAAATTGCCAGCGTCCACTTTGAGTGAGAATTGCGCGGTGGTGCGCTGCATTAATTCGACCCAGCCGTTTGGGAATATCCGCACATTGGTCACCTGGTAGGACGGCTGATCCTGCATATTGGTGAAGGCAATCCCCGGCGACCAGATTTGCTTCAGCTTATCGTCGGCCTTGGGGCCGCGATATTCCTGAAACCCCCTGGGCGTATCGCCTGCTGGATAGTGTAGTCGTGGGTCTTCCCAACGCAGGCGCAAATCCACCGTGCTGTTGAAAGTCCCTGCGTTTTCGTCAAATCCGGTCACGCTTTGGTAATAGACTCCTACTCGCACGATCACCGGCAGTCCTTTATCCAGCGGCAGCGTGGTCAAATCCGGCGCTGGTTGCTGGTTGTCGTCGGGTATTGCCAGCACCGCTTGGCTAAGCAGCAGAGCCGCCATCAGTAACCAACTTTTCATGGTTTCCCCTTGCTATCGCGCAGTCTGTCATATTGTTGGGCAAGTGCATCCAGTTCCTCGCACAAATTATCCAGCTTGGGGTTCTCCTGAAGACTGTCGTCACCGTCGGCAAGTTGGCTGAATTTGGCGGTGAGTGCTTGCAGCGGGCGCAACAGCAGGCCGCGAATCACAATCAGAACAAAGCCGACCAGCAGAACGATGGCAAACAAGGCCATTAGGATTTGCCAGACCTTCGAGCGATCCTGCGCCGAGCGTGAGCCACTGAAGTCCTTGGCTACCGCGATGATTCCCAACACATCGCCCGCCGCGTTGCGCAGCGGAACCATCACCACGCCATAAGGCACGCCAAGTGCCTCGCGGACATACTCGCTGTTGCTGGTGGCATTCAGGTCGCGATCCGTCACCAAGCTCTGTATCAAATCGGTGTTGGTCGAGTGATAGCGGATGTATTCGCCGAGGCGGTTTTGATCGCTGAAGAGGGCTGGCGCGATACCGGTGGCGAATTCCTTGAGCGGCGATTCCTTAATGAAAACTGCCAGTTCGAGGCCATAGGCTGCCTTTAGGTTGTCGAGGATCGCGGCGAAGGCGATACCGATCTCAAAGCTGCCGATGTGCTTGCGGTTAGCGTCGAACATCGGCACCACGCCAAAGATGGCCGGGCCGGAACGGGCAATCGCAAAGCCTTTACCCGCCACTTGATCGCGATTGACCGTGACCACCAGCGGGCGAAACTGGGTCAAGTCATCACCAAATTTGTCCGGGCTGTGCAGACGCAGGAAGGACGTGGCGGGGGGGATGTGAAATTGCGCCTGATCCACCCCGTATTTCTCTTTTTGCGCCTTGAATACCGGCAGATACTCCGCCAGCAGCCCTGCGCGGTCTTGTGCGGCAAACAGTTGTTTGGCCTTGGGCGTGTCCGCAATCATCGCGGCACGCGCCAGCGCTTTGTTCTCAGCACCTTGTAGATTAAAGTCGATGATGGATTTCATCAGTTCCAGTTGACCAGTCTCGACCGAGCCGGTCATCCCGCTGAAAATCAGGTTGGAAATGACCGAGACCGAGACGATCACCACGATCACCGCACTGATTCAGTAGCGCGGGGGCATGACGGCGAAATTGCATTGAAACTCCTTACAAAGGTTAGATATTGGGGAAATGTGAAACACAACAGTATCCACTGACCTGTGGCCTGGGCGAGCAATACTCTACCAGTATCTCCTTAGCCCAGCACCCTTCCTATCCCTTCACCATGATAACCCAAACGCGCTGACAAGCGCTGTCCGGCTTGTTGTAGCAAACCGATCCAGCGCTCGCGGCGGCGTTCAATCGGCGCAGAAATGGATAAACCGGCCAGCACTTCGCCGTGGCCGTTGCGGATTAACACGCCGATGCAGCCCACGCCTTCTTCGGCTTCTTCGTTGTCTAGGGCATAACCGGCTTGTTGTCCCTGCTGGGCGGCATTCAGCAAGTCTTCAAGCTGTACCAGTGTGTGCGGGGTGTAGGCGGGTAGGCCGCTGCGTGCGGCATAGGCTCGCACAAAGGCTGCACCCAATTCGCCCAGCATCAGTTTGCCGACTGCGGTTACATGTAACGGCGCACGGCTGCCGATCACTTGTTCTACCCGCATCATGCGCTTGGGGCAGGCGCGTTCGATGTAAATCACGTCGTCGCCTTCGCGCACGGTGAGATTCACGGTGTCGCCGATTTCATCGCGCAAGTTTTCCATGATGTCTAAGGCGAGTTGGCGTAAATCCAAACCACGCGGCACCTGTTGAGCCAAGCGCAACAGGTGTTGGCCCAGTTGGTAGTGTCCCGCGCTGTTTTTTTCGACCCAGCCGACTTGGCTCAGCGTGGCTAGAATCCGAAACGCGGTTGAGGGATGTAAGCCAGTGTCTGCCGCTAGAATTTTTAGGCTGACGGCGGCGGCGTGGTTGGCGATGCTGTTGATCAGCGCGGCGGCGCGATCCAGCACTTGAATCGAGGGAGCGGCTTGGTTCATTTCGTATGGTGAAATCTGTTGTGTATTGCGAAAGTATAAGCCAAGCGGTATGATGTTTTCAATATCCGAAACAGATTTCGTATCGTGAAAATCGCTGCCGCGCAGCATTAACCAAAGAGGTGTTGAGCCATGAGTACTTTTCCCGCTTTTTGTGAGGGCATCCTGCATGACGGCGCAGCGTGGCCGGATTTTGAGAGCTTGGCCGATACGGCGGTGATTGCCGACGGGCAAACCGCGATTGCGGATGCCAGCGATCCCAAAGCGGTTTATCAAACTCTGCTGGGCGCGGATGCGTTGCGTTATTTGACTTTGCAACTCACTGGTTCTAAAGGGTCTGGGCATCCAGGCGGCTATGCCTCCAGTGCGGAGATTCACGCTGCATTGCTGATGTTGGGCCACACTCACATCGTCACCGAAGTCGGTCATCACGCGCCAGGTTTTTATTCAGCAATGTTTTTGGATGGTTCGCTGGAAGCGATGGGCATCCACACTATGACCGAGATGATGGCGCGGTTTCGGGAACAACACGGTTTGCTTGGGCACTTATCCGGTGCGATTCCTGGATTGCTTGCTCCGGCTGGGCCGTTGGGTCAGGGTCAGCATTTTGCGATGGCGGGGGCTTTTTTGCACCGCGACAAATTGTTTCCGGTCACTATCGGCGACGGCGGCATGGGCGAGCCTTATGTGCTGAATGCCATGATGCATTTTCACACGGCGTATCCTGCCGTCACCAATTTCTTGCCGGTGCTGATTTGGAATGGCTATTCTCAAGAGCATCATTCGATGGTGTCTTGCCTCAGTAATGCCGAGATGAGAGCTTACTGGCAAGGTCATGGTTTTGAGGAAATTATTTTAATTGATGCGAAAGAGTTCGACGACAGCGCGCAAGCTGGCGCTTATGTGGACAGTACCCAGTTTTCCTTTGGTCAGCGCTTAGCCTTCACTCAAGCCGTGTTGCAAGGCGCGGATCGTGCGGCAAAAGCGGCGCTGGGCGGCAAGCTGACGGCATTCATTCTCAAGCAATTAAAAGGCAGTGGTGTCCACACCGTCGGGGCGAAATCACACAATCTCTATCCCGCCGACACCCTCGACCAGCCGCATATTCTCGCGGGACTGCAACGTCGGGCGATTCCTGCCGCTGCTTGGCAATTGGTGCGCGATAACTTCCAGCGTGCTGGCGGCGGTGCGGCAGTGGATACCGTTGTCACCGAATTTGAATTGGCGCTGCCTGCGCTGCCCGCCTTGACGATGCAAGATTTTCCCAAAGGCGACAAAGCAGTGCCTGCCACCGCGCTGGGTGCTTTGGCGGCACAAATCGGCCTAGCTGATCCGCGTTTTGTCGTCACTAACGCCGACGGCAATGAAGCCTCCGCGATGAAAAACATCAACGACGCCCTCAAAATCCGTCATCCGACCACCGACCCGCTCTATAACCAAACCCCGACCGGCCAAGTCTATGAGCCGCTTAACGAAGATGCCTGTGCGGGTTTTGCCGCTGGCCTGGCGCTGTTTGGCGGACGTTCGCTGTGGTTGTCCTACGAAAGCTTCGCCATCAACGGCTGGCCTATCGTGCAAACCGTCACCCAGGCTATGGCCGAATTGCGCCGTAAAACCCCCGCGTTCATCTGCCTATTCACAGCGGGCGCACTGGAACAAGGCCGCAACGGTTGGACGCATCAACGGCCTGAAATTGAAAACTATTTTGCAGCAATGATGCGCAATGGCAATCTCTATCCGCTGTTCCCCTGCGATGCCAACGCGATCCAAGCGGCCTACGAATATGCCAACGGCGAATTTAACAAAGGCATGGTGATCATCGCCTCTAAAAGTGCCTTGCCCGTGTATTTAAGCCTGGCCGAAGCGCGGCAGGGTTTCGCCGACGGTGCGGTGGTGTTGGCTGAATCGAGCGGCGACAAGGGTAGCGTGGTGTTTGCCGTCACCGGCGATATGGTGCTGTTGCCGGTGTTTGCCGCCAAAACGCAACTCGAAGCCGCTGGTTATGCGGTGCGCATCGTCGCCGTACTTAACCCGCGTCGCCTTTATCGCCCCAGCGATGTTGCCTGGGACAGCGTGTCCCAAGCCGATGGTGTCTTCATGGACGACGCTCGCTACAATGCTTTATTTGATGGCGAGGTGCTGCTGGCGGTCAGCGGCGGGCCTAGCGCAGCCTTAGAGCCGGTGTTATTGCGCAGCCGCGCCCCACAGCGTGATGTGTTCTGCTGGAAACGTGGCGACACCACCGCCACACCCCAAGAACTCATGGAACTCAACGGCATTACCGCCACCGCGATGATGGCGCGAGCCAGGCAATTATTGGGCTAAACCCCGCAGACCTGACCGGTTTGATAAACCGGTCAGGTCTCTCTATCAACTCAATCGCTGAATCTGGAAAAAACCCCGAATAGTTCTTGACAGCCCAGATAAGCATCTCTACACTGAGCGGTTTCTTACCGTTGAGTTTTATGCGGAGCTATCGCTTAATGAAAACCTTTAGCGCCAAACCTGAAAGCGTCCAACGCGACTGGTTCATCATCGACGCCGAAAACGTCGTGTTGGGTCGGCTGGCAACAGAAGTGGCAAGACGCCTGCGGGGTAAGCACAAACCCGAATATACGCCACATGTTGACACGGGCGACTATATTGTGATCGTGAATGCCGAAAAAGTGCGTGTCACCGGCAACAAGTTTAACGACAAAATTTATTACCACCACACGGGTTACCCTGGTGGGATAAAAGGCATTACTTTTGAAAAGCTGTTACAGAAGGCACCTGAGCGGATTATTGAAATCGCCGTCAAGGGAATGTTGCCGAAAGGACCTTTAGGTCGCGATATGTACCGCAAACTGAAAGTGTATGCTGGCCCAGACCATAAACACAGTGCCCAGCAGCCGGTGCTGTTGGCGATTGACTGAGTAATCGAGGAAGTCTAAGCGTCATGGCAGAAACACAATATTACAGCACGGGGCGGCGAAAAAGCTCTTCTGCCCGTGTCTTCATGAAGTCCGGCGAAGGCAAGATCGTCATTAATGGTCGCCCGTTGGATGATTATTTTGGTCGCGAAACTGCGCGCATGGTGGTTAAACAGCCCCTGGACGTGGTTGATATGCATGGCAAATTTGATATTAATGTCAGCGTAAAAGGCGGCGGTAACACGGGACAAGCCGGTGCGATTCGGCATGGTTTGACCCGCGCCCTGATTGAATATGACGAAGCCCTGCGTAGCCCCTTGCGTAAAGCGGGATTTGTCACCCGTGACGCTCGCGAAGTTGAACGTAAGAAAGTGGGTCTGCATAAAGCGCGCAAAGGCACGCAATACAGCAAACGCTAAGTTATTTCTGTTTCTTGGGGGATCGTCTAGCGGCAGGACTACGGACTCTGACTCCGTAAACCTAGGTTCGAATCCTAGTCCCCCAGCCATATTTATCAGCAAGTTAGCTGATGCCAAGGACGACGGACTACTGGTTTTTACTAGTCCGTCGTCCTTGTACGTCTGCGATAAAGCTACATAAAGTCTCCTTCGATTAAAGTCAGTGCTTGGCGCACGTTCTCAGGTGAGAGATGCGCATAAATTTCTGTGGTCTGAACGCTGGCATGACCCAATAAGTCACGCACCACAATCAGCGGCACGCCTGTATTGACGAGCCACGCCGCGCAAGTGTGGCGTAGGTCGTGAATCCTAAAGTTATCAATCCCAGCCACCCGGCAAGCTTCCTGAAAGCCCTTTTGAAAGGTGCGACGCGGTGAACAGCGGTCATTCAGGAAAACGTGGTAAGACTCTGGGCAGTGTCTATCGCGCCAAGCCAAGCGAGATTGCAGTGCTGTAACAGCTTGTGAGTTCAAAGGCACTGAGCGCCGCCGGGCAGTCTTGGTGTGTTGTGGCTCTAAGGTCAACAGGCTGCGGGCAAAGTCCACCCGTGACCATTGCAGGTTGATCAGTTCCCCTGCCCGGCATCCCGTGTGTAGCGCCAGGCGGATGAAATCAGCCAGACACGGTTCAGCCGATGCTATCAAGCGCTGCGCTTCATCTTGGGTCAACCAGCGCACCCGGCCTTGAGATTCTGGCAACATGCGTCCGCGCACCGGGTTGGGTAATTCGATTTCCTGAGTTAATCGCACATGACCAATAGCCGCCGAAAGCAGCATCAGTTCACGGTTGATAGTGCCGTTTGACACCCCGGCCAGGCGGCGCTGTTCAATGTAGGCATACACATCAGCCGCCCGCAGCGTCCACATGTCACGGCCAGCAAAGTGAAGGGCCAAGGTGCGGGCACGGCCTAAGTCATCGCGGTAGCTGCGTTTAGTGGCTTGTGAGTGTTTGAGAAACATCAGCATTAACTCCTCGAACAGGAAAGCGTTAGGCATTGGGATAAAGCAACTGGTGCAGTTCTTGGGCAGCTTGAGAAGCTTGGGTAACCGCCAGACGGATAGGCGTCCCTGTGCCGGTGGTCTGGATTTCCCCAGCCTCTTCCAAGAACCGACGGATGGAGTTCAGCCGATACAACGGCCAGCCCAGGGCGTCAACAACGTCTTCAAGAGATTGCTGAAAACCTAAGCGTTGCGGGTCTTGCTGTAATAGGTAATTCAGCAGGTAATTAGCTAAATTCTCTGTGGCAATCGGGACAATCGGGACAAGCGGGACAAATGGGATAGTTAGCTTGTCCACCCCTACAGACCCCTGTTCATGCGGGTTTCGGCTGAACGGGACAATCGGGACAAGGGTATGTAGAGAATCTTGGTTTTTTGCGTTTTGCAAAGAGTCGTTAGCATTATGCAATAAAGTATCATTTTTTAACCCATTCGCTTGTCCCGCTTGTCCCGCTTGTCCCGCTTGTCCCGATTGTCCCGCTTCCAAAACAGAACCAAAATCATAACTGACTACTCCTTGCCGGTTGCGAGTTCTGGTGAGGATGCCTTTTTCTACCATGCGGTTGCAGGCGCGTTTAAGCTGTTCCTTACCATAGCCGTCTAAGAAATCGGTCATCTCTCCTATAGACATCGCGCCTTCTTTAACCAGCAGCTCAAATATCAGCTTATTGGTGCCAGTTAAACGGCTATGCAGGCTGGGTATGTAGAGCATCCCGCGTTCATCAATGGCGGCTTCTAGGGTCTTCCAGCGTCCGCCATGCCGGTTTTTTAAGCACTCAATCTCTAACCCGTTCAAGCCGTCATTGGTTAGCCTGATATGCACGTCTAGCGCATCCTCGCGTTTGCTGGTGCCGCGGCTTTCGTTGCTCTTGCCTGCGTGGTTGATGAGGATAACGGTCTTGCCCGCGTCTCTGAGAGCAATCAGGTATTCCTGGGTTTCGTGCCAGTCGTTGGCACTGTTGTCGTCACTGCCTGAGCAGGAGAACAGCGTGGAGACGTTATCAAACACCACGACATCGAAGTTATCGGCCATCGAACGGATCACCCGCTTGCCTTCTTGGGTGTGAGGCTTAGGGTGTTTGTCAAAGAAGGACAGGCCCATCATGAAGTAGTTAGCGGGCACCATGCCGACACCCATGAAGCCGACCAAGGTTTGAAAACGTTGTTTAAGCGTCCAGTCTGGCAATTCGCCGTCTACCAGAAGCACTCGATAGCGGCGATTACGCTGGGAATTTTGCCAGTGCATGAAATTCATGCCTGTGGCCAGGGCATAGGTGAGGGTGTGGACAAAGACGGATTTGCCAGCGCCGGTCTTGGCGGTGACCATGATGATGCTGGAATCGGTGAACCAGGAACCGGTATCTGAGGTAAACACGAAAGGCGGCGGCTGTATGCTGTCATCATCAAGCAGCGCATCCATTGGGCGTATCTCGTCTAGGTACTGGGTGCCGGTGGCGGATGCGTAGCGGTAGGTGATATCGGTAATACGGCGTTGTGCATCGGCCAGTAAATCAGGAATGGCGCGGTGAGTATCGGTGTCACTGGCAATTTTGGCGATGTCTGTGCCAGCGCTGGCAAGTGAGCGCAGGGCAGAACGCTCGCGCACGATGTCGGCATAAGCGGAGATGTTGGCAGCGCTGGGGGTGTTCTTGGCAAGTGAGCTGACATAGGCCAGGTCTACCAGTTCGCCACGGCGTTGCAGCCAGTCTGATAAGGTGATTACGTCACAAGGCTGGTCGTTGTCTATCAGTTGGGTGATTGCAGTAAACAGGTGTTGGTGGTCAAGGCGGGAGAAGTCTGCTGCTACGAGCTTATCAGCAATCAGCTTGCGGGATTGGTTGTCTAACAGCAGGGCACCTAAAACAGATTGTTCAGACAGCAGGGTTTGGGCTAGAATATCCATGTTGATTCGCATCCTTAAAGGCCCAGTGTTCCAAGCTCTGGGCCTTTTTTTGTGGGCGGGATTGAGTGGTTTAGGGGTTAAAACGGTCTGTCAGTGTCATGACTCGTGACGTTTCCCCTTTTTAACCCGTGCGCCTGTACGCTGTTCCCACGCGGATACGCGGCATGATTCGCTGCAAAACCGTTGGTTCCAAGTCATTACCAAGTATTGGTTTTTGCAGTGGTCGCAAGTGCCTTGGCTACCCACGCGGCCGGCATATGGCTTGTCGTTTAACGGGCCCGTTATAACGGGTGCGTTTAACGGCAATTTGTCGTTTAACGGGTGCGTTATAACGGGTGCGTTAAACGACATGGCTTGAGTGGCGATATTGCCCGCATTAAGCCGGTCAGCTAAGCCTGGGTGCAGCCTATCGAGTTCAGCCGTTGCCGCCGCATTCAGCACGATTTCACCAGCGTGCAAGTTAGCCAAACCATCCGCATCAATCCGCCCCCCGGTATCCAGTGAAGGCAACTTGACCCCAGCCGGTTGCATACTCATGGCTACTGGTTCGCCGCCGTCTAGCATGGAAACGGCTTGCCGAGGTGATACACCCGCATCTATCAAAGCTATGAGCTTGCGTTTGACCGCACCGGTGCTGTTGCCTTCCATTAACAAGGCTGAAACGATACGAAACGCCAGGCTAAGCAAATCGAAAATCAGCGTGAATACCAGCCATTTGACGCGGTTTGCCTGCTCTTCCGAGATGCCAAACACCCAGGCTACGAACCTATCGTCAGCCGTCCATGCTTGGGATACCCCTTGGCCGGAGGTGGAGAGCGCGGCACGTTGCTTTTGTAGCTCGACCAAATGGGCTTGTACGCCGTTGTACTCGGCATGGCGGCTTGCGTAGCCGTTGCTGGATACATCGCCACCAAGTCCAGTCAGTTGAGTTTCCAAGCTGGCTATCTCTGCTTTTGCGGGGGTAATGCAGCGGGTGATATGGTCATGTTTGCAACCGGCCAGCTTCACCTTGGCAGCCGCCAATTCTGCCCGCAGCGCATTGATTCGCCCGGCTGACTTGGCTTGTGCGGCTTGCTGTGCGCTTTCTTCCGCGTGTGCCTTGCCTGCATCGGCAAAGCCTGCGAGGTTGCTGAGTCGGGCGCGTGTTGCGCTTATCTCAGCATCCAATGCTTGCGCCGGTAAGCTGGCCTCTAAACGTGCATCCGCCGCGTTGGAGCTATCATTCAAAGCGTGAAACAGCCCCGAACCGTAAAGCGCCAGATAAGCCAATGCCAAACCGCCATAAACCGCAAAGTCGAAGGCGAAGCCGGTGTGCTTGCTTATCGCTTGCGGAATGAGTACCGCCCGCCCGACCAGCATAGCGACCCAGCCGCCGACGAAGATAACCGGCATGATGCTGCCGGATGGGGCATTGACTGCCCAGAACACGGACAGCGCCAGACCGAGCAACTCCAAACCCAGCGCCGAGTATCCCAACCAGCGGGCGGCCATCTCGGTGTGTTGGCGGTTTTGCCAAGCAATCAGGGCAGCGGTTGCGCCGATAATGCCGAGCAGGGCAACCGCAATCCTCCAATCGAACCATGATAAGGCGCTCATGCTGCACCCCCACAGTTTGCGACTGCGCAAATGGTCTGCACGTAGTGCTGGGTTTCGGCAATAGCGGGGATTCCGCCAGCGCTGATAACGCGACTAGGCCCAGCGTTATAGCCAGCCAAAGCTAAGCGCCAATCGCCAAAAACCTTGAACTGCGCAGATAGATAACTCGCTCCGCAATCAAGGTTACTTTCGGGGTCGGTGAGTTGGTCGGCGGTTAGACCACAGTGATGTTCGCCAGTGCGCGGCATTACTTGGGTCAAGCCGATAGCGCCCGCTGAACTCACCGCGTCAGGGTTCCATGCGGACTCTTGCTGGATGAGTGCGGCGAAGATGTCGCGGGGGATGTCGTGACGGTCTGCGGCTTTGTCGGCAAGTGCAGCCAGACTCTGATCAGCAATCTGGTGGCAAGGTGGGACTGTTGGGGTGTGGGTTGGCAACACCAATCCAGCGATGGCGAGCGCCACAACGGGTATTAATAGTGTGGTGCCTGCCAGTGAGACCAGTAGGTAATGTTTGGGGGAGTTCATTGCACACCCCCGCAGAGTTTGGAAGCTGCACAGAAAGCCTGTATGCCTGCCGTTACGCTGCCTGCTTTGGATGCGTAAAAGCTGAGTTGCATAGCGCCGCAGTCCAGGTTCTCGCGAACAGTCCACACCTTAAATAGGCCACAACCATACGTCATATCTAGCGAGATTTGCGCGGGGTTTGTCTGCCAAGTATGGCCGGATTCAATGAACTGGACATAAAGCGCAGGGGGGATGCCGTGCTGAACTGCTGCACTCTCAGCGGCTATGCGCAAATCTGCTGGCATCTCAGACGCCTGAGGAACAGACGGTGAGGCAATTGCAGCCAGGATTAATAAGGCAGTGGGCAGCACCGCCGGTTGTGGTTGTTCGTCCGGGGCAACCAAATCAAGTTGGTCTTCCTCAATCACCGGCACGAAGCCTATCTCATCCAAGATATACAGGCTTTGACGTGCCCAATTGCGTTTTATGTCATCGCTCAGACTGGTTTCAAACAAATGGTTTACTCTGGCCCGGAATGAGGTAATGACGGGGCTTAATGCCTCATATAACTCAGACCTGTCCAGCCCGTGTTTGCCATAACTCATCCACTGTAGGAGGTTCAAGGCAGCAGAAAACGCTGTGTAATGCGTTGACTCCTGATATGTTTCTGAAAAAACCTCAGAGAACATTTTCCGCATTGGACGTGACCAAGTGATCAGATGAGCGTCAATAATGCTCATGACATCGGCACGCTGGGGGGCGGTGAGGGAATCAATATCCATGTCGAACAGATAGCCGACGGATAAGCAAACGCCCAGACAGTCACGAGCTACGTTAGACGCATGTATCAGTTTGCCCCGACTGGGCAGGCTTGGCTGAACTTCCAGAGTATTTCTCAGACGATAGCGCAGGGCGTCGATGAAAAGCGCCTGTTGCTCGGTGGGCTGGGATATAATGGGGGTAGACATGTTGTCAATCCTCTTCATTGATAAGGTGTTTAGCGGGTTTTTGGGTGGTTCCAACACCCCTTGCCCGCGACTTAGAACGACACTTCTAAATGGTCTTTATCGACCGATTCTTTTTTTACCTCCTCTTGTTTACTCAAATAATCCTCCGCGATTTGACGGAGAAGCTCACTTACAGCAATACGCCGCTGCCAAGCAAAAAGTTCAAGTCTGGCTTTGAAGCTGCTGGGAACTCTAAAGTTCAAACGAGCATCAGACATGGTGCTAAAATCCTGTATGTATGTCTTACTGTATGACGGTATGACACATTATAGACGTATATTACACCTACCGCAAGCGGATTGACGTAAATGACGCCAGGTGAAAGAGTGAAGCAGGTAAGGAAGTCATTATCTATTTCACAACAAAGACTTGCTGAGAGCATAAAAGTCAGCAGAAGCTACATTAACGACATAGAAGGTGGGCGTGCTGAGCCTTCTTTTAACTTCCTACGTGCATTATCAGATGTATATAACGTCAGTATTGACTGGGTAGCCACCGGCGAAGGCCCGATGTTTAGGCAGCAGGAAGCTAAGCCTGATCAGACCCCAGAGCCAAATGTAGCGCTAGACCCAAAGATGACAGCGGTCATCAAGACCGTGCAGATGATGCCACTTGAAAAGCAACAAGAATTCATTGCCGAGACCCAAAAACGCGCTGAAAGCATTAAACAGTTCTTAGAGATGCAGGAACGGATAGAACGGCTGGAAAAGGAGAAGTGCGCATGACACCCGAACACAGCGCCGGGTGGCTAATAACGCAAGAATATCAACTCACTATTCCTCATAACGAAAGGCACGGAGACTGGTGAGGATAGGTCAAAACAGCACACCCGCAGGCATCCACTTGCGGGTATTTTTTTGGGCGGTGAGCGGCGAAAAGGACAGGGACTAGGGACTTTTTTTATTTCAGACCAACTGATTAGGGACTACACCAGGGATAGGGAATAAGGGATTACGAATTACACCAGGGATAGGGCTTTTTTATTTACGTCAAAAGATTAGACATAAGGAACGCGCTGAAGAAGGTAATTGAGTTGATTACGACCCAGGGACGACTGATTACACCAGGGATACTGATTAAGGACTTTTTTTATTTTAGGACAAGGGAAAAGACATGAGAAGACGTGGAAATAGAACAAAAACGAAGATGCCAAAGAGAGAAAATATAACGATAGTGGTTATAGGCACTTTAATATGGATAGCATGTATATTAATCTATATAGCAATGAATAATAAATAAAAAACTAAGAAGACAACGACAGCAACCAAAGTGCAACAAATAAGACAGCTAGAGCGGATAATAGATAGATTTCTATTTTAGTTAGATTTTCGTCGTTTTCTTCATCATCCTCTTCAATCGAGCAAGGTTTGAAGAAAATGGCGTTATTAATCATCGTACAAGGTATCCAATACATTAAACCAATGCGAAAGAGGTCAAAGAAGACAGGGAAAGCCTCTGGTGTGGGGGAAAAGTAAAGAAAATGAAAATACGTGAGCAATAAAGCCACAAGAAAGCCAGGCATCAAAAGCGCTGTATCCAGAATAAAAAGTAAGCCACATCTTGAAATAAAACTAGACATAAAATGACTCCAATAAAGTAAAATAATACACCGGACAATGACTGTCTACGATTAACATCAGCAACATAAAGGAGTAAAAATGAAACTAGGCACATTCTTACAGATTTGCATGTTTTATGCCTGTGAAATAGTAATACTGTTGGTTGCAGCAGCACACTGGAAAGAGTCAATGAAGTGGATTGGAATAAACCAACACATAGGAGGTTTTATATTAGTATTTGGAGGATTTATAATACTTAATAGCTACGGTATGATGATGAAAAACGCAAAAGAAGCCGAAAGCATGACTTCTAAAAATGCGGAAAAAAGGCAAAGCGTTAAATAAGAATGAAGGCCGTCATCTTTATGGCGGCCTTTTTTATTATTTCTTCGGGAACAGAAGTTTGAAGTAAATAAGCCAGTAAATCCAGCCAAAGAAAAACACCAATATGTAATTACTAATAACTTTGTAAGATAGTGACATATGTTCAGCAATCAGTATGTCAGCAAAGAAATTAACCGGGAATCTGATAAGTAATACAAACAAAACGATAAATCCAATAATACGCAACATGATAATCCCCCTTAATTTGTTACCTGTGCCACTGAAGTCTTGTTGTCAGTGTGTTGAATGGCCGGATATTGGCGCGTACGGACGTGGATTAAACAGAGGTCAGCACGCACATAGATGCGACTGATGTTGTCATTATAGCACCAGCAATCAGATTTTTTACCAAACACTGCCAAAGCGCAGCGATAACCGTTAAGGGATGCGTAAGTAAGATAATCCAAGTCCTGCATGAATGCAGGCACAGCGTATTTAGCACGGTCTGTGATTGATAGCTGATAAACGGCAAGTGCAGGCGCAGGAGAAGGCAAAGGGGCAGAAGGAGAAGGAGAAGGAAGCAAAGGGGCAGTAACAGGAGGGGCACCAGGAGAAGCAGGTGCAGAGGGTGCTGTGGGAGGCTTAGGAGGGGACAAGGTAGGCGCATCAACAATAATAGAATAGATGGGATAAATGATGGCAAATAATGCACCGAAAAAAAGCAAGAAAACCCAAAAGATTTTGAGGAAGGGAATATTTTTTATGGAATAGGCGGATGTGTGTACTGATGAGGATTTGAATTTTTCTTGAACAGCACGGTCATGGTAGACCGTCTCAGTAGTTGAACGTTGTTCGTAAATTTTACGTTCTGCAACTGGCAAATTCTTTATATCTTTCCAGCCCGGCTTGATGGTGGCTTTAGCCTGGTGCCTGCCGAATGCGCGGAACAAGTCAATCCAGCCTGGGCATTTACTCCTAGCATAATGATGGATGTCCATCACCGACACCGTAGAGATTATGAGGTGATGACCTTTATGGCGTAGTTCAGTTAATGCCCGTAAATGTGGAGGCAAATCGTCGATATTGCGAGACTTGGAACTCTGAAATCCATTCTTGTCGCACTCGTCTATGTATATAACCGAGTTATCCGGTAATTCGTGCCATTTCGTGCCATCTTCAAAGGATGTGCCGAAGGTTGCCCCATCTAGCCCGCAATGATAAAACTCAGAGCCTGGGTTGAGTTCAAGCAGATACAAAGCCAACGAAACAGCGAATGTGGTTTTGCCGGTGCCCTGGGAACCGGTAACAATGATTGGGTTGAAACTGGAAACCAGTTTACAGATTTTTAAGTTTTTAAGTTTCATACAGCACCACCAGCGCCAGAATCAGCACCAGAATCAGCACCAGAATCAGAACCCGAAGAAGAGCGGCGAGTAGATTTATAAACTTTAAAAGCAGCCACAGAGGCGTAAGTGGTTAAAATGAGAGTAATGCAAGCCTCAGCATTTGTCGCTTTCAAAGCGTAAGCAGCAAAAGCACCCAATTCACCATATTTCAAAAAAGCTGATTCAACATTTGAAACAACAAAAGCAAGAATTTCCTTGAAAACTTTATAACCCGCCAAAGCAGCAGCACCAGAAACCACAAAACCCATAGCACCGGATTTAGCCATTTCCGACAATCTAACGAGATGCTCTAGTACATTAGTAATCATAAAACGCCTCTATAAATGATGCGGCCACAAACCATATAAGCGCCAGCTAACATCAAATAACCGATAATATCCAATGCCAGACAAATCTTTTCCATGTCAATTTCATAAGTTTTAGCTAACATTTTATCGCCGATAAAATCAAACTTGAAAGTAGGACAAGTGCCTTTACCAGCCCCGGATTCAACGTCTGGCAAAGTAAAATCAATGGCATTACCATCCGGGTCAGTCGGCACCTCTTCTTCTGGTGGCGGTTCTTCCGTGTCTTCAACAGGCGGTTTTATCTCTGTGACATCACACATTTTATCGCCATCGACATCAGTGCAGGTCAAAGAGTCACGAATTTGCTTTAATAAATCACACAAACCGTCTTGCTGACCTTCATCACCACATTTCAAGGCATCATTTATATCTTGAGTTTTAGAATTCAAATCCTCAAGATTTATAATTGAATCAGATAACTTTTCATTAGTAATTGCAGCCTCTTCTTTCAAAACGTCAGAATTATCTGCAATTCTTTCCAAATAAGGTAAAGAGTTTTCTGTGTTTCTGGAAGTAGCACCTGTGTTATCAGCAATGTCTTGAAGAACGGCAGAATCATCATTGCAACCGCAAAAATTAAGGCCTTCCAAAGCAGTAACTATATCACGATTAGAACGTTCAATAGAATTTAAGTAATTCTTAGATTCTAAAGAAAAAGAAGCGATTTGATTGTTAGAATTTACTAAATCAGAAGTATCTGAAGAAATAATTTCTAATGGCTCTAATAATTCGCTTAAATTAGTTACAAATACTTTTCTGATTTGAGTCGCCGTGTCGTCTTTGACATGGACAAAACAAGGATTTGAAGCATCCCAGCCGCATTGTTTTTGTTTCATGGATTCGAGAACTTTATTCACTTCAGAAAAGTTATCTACCCAAACATGATAACCCTCCGCACTTTGATTATCGTTATTAGGGTCATTATCGCGAGTATTATACTCCGGGTCATATTCGTTTAATGTTTGCCCAGAAGTATCGCAACCACCGACAACTGAACCGTCAGATAATGTCTGCTTACCATAAATAAAAATCTTACCATTTGGACACCAGCAAATGCCATCATAATTAGTAGATGGGTCAGGACAATATCTTTCGCCTTGATTATTAGAGTTTCTCTTTGAATCATAAGAAGTATGAATTTCTTTCGTTACACGCACATCCTCTTCTGGGATACAGTAATCAGCACGCTCAAAAGGCTTGATAAATCCAGGGCCGCAGTTGAAATGGTCATATTCAGGAACACCTGAAGATTCTTGAGGAACAGTGCAATGATTGCCTATGCGTTCATAGGGACAGTTTATTTCATTTGTCGGAGCGACTTGAACAGGGTCTTTCCAGCATTCAGAAGCAAAAAATTGAAGACCTGGAATCAAACCAGCAGGCGTAGTACCGGAACCACCAGAAGACGCATAACCACCACCAGGAACCCGCTTAAGTATTAACAACTCAAGCGCAGATGCAGCAAAATTAAGCCCGCAGCGTTTAGTAAGCTCGACCATCAAATCAACCTTGTCACACACACAAGGCCGCAAATTGTCGCTTGGATTAATCAGCGATGTGGATTTAGTCCAGCCAATACCCCAGGTGCCCTCAGATTTACAATCCGCAGGGGATGGCTGAGCTGTCTCATTAAAATCATCAGCACCGGTGCAAGTAGTGCCGGTGTAAGTACAAGACGAGTAAGCAGGAGGACGAGAGCCAGTGCAGCTTAATTGAGCGGTAGACCCGCCTTGACAAGACACACCACAAGTCTTGTAGCAACCCGTGGAATAATTACCCATCAGAGGGTAATCATTAGAACCACTGCCGACGTTCTGGCCGGATTGACAGGTAACTGGGGCAGTGGTGATGCAAGGAGGGATAGGCGGAATAATCCAGCCATCACACCAACCAGCTAATCCGACAGAGGTACTACCATTATCTGTACAATAGCAATGACCAGCTAAATCTGGTCTAGTAGACAGCCGACCCGCTAACTTAGATTCACAGTCAGCCATAGCCGCAGAACAATTTGCGGCATAAGAAGACTGCACAGGGAAAACAAAAGCAAGCAAGAAAAAAATAAATAATTTCATATTATTTAAGTAATAAATAAAAGGCAAAAAGAATAAAAAAGAACTGTTCAAGATTGTTAATTAAAAACTCATAAGAAGTCATAAAATTAACCCCAATAAGAAACAATCAAAGAATAAACAAACTTAAAAGCATAAGCGGAAACCTCAACAAGAATTAAAAAAGGAAAAATAGATAACAATAAATGAATAAGAGAATCCATAAGGAATCCAGAAAAAAGGGGAGAATGTTGCCAAACTCCCCCAGTAATCAAATCAAGAAATCAACGAATTAATAAAACATCCGTTGAACCCAGCGGAAACCAAAGGCAGCACCAGCTAAGGCAATCATGCCACCACCAACACCGGTTACAGCCGTCATCAGGTTGCCGGTAATCAAGCCCTGAACTTTCGTGACCGCAGCATCTAGCACCTCAAAGTCGCCAGCGGCAAAAGCGGAATCAGCCACGAAAAAAGAAAGCATGCCCAAAAGCAAAGGCAACAAACGAGCGTAAGTAGTCATAAACACGTCCTATTAAGTTAAGATGAAAATGAAAACTGACGGACATACAATAAAATCCGCCCTAAACCCCAGGCAAGAACTAAAACATAAGCCATATCGCCAAGAGTATAGACATTAGTCCCTAGCAGCAAATCATTTGGCGAATAAGTAGCCGGATTAGGATTAACAGCAGGACAAGAACCAGAACCAGAAAGCAAAGTATTACAACTTGCTAACTGAGAATTACTTAACAATGTAGCAGCCTGAGAGTCAGCAACGGATTGCTGCATTTCTATGATTTTCGTTTCAAGGGACAATAAATAAGTTGTGGTTGTATAAGCAAGGCCACTGGAACAATTGGGATAAACGGCAGCAGTAACAGTCAACGTACCACCACCTGTACCTGATACAGTATTAACACAATTAACTAGAGGCATTAGAAAAAACCTCAGAATAATAAACAAAAAGACCAGCATCATGAAAAGCAATAAAAGAACTAAAAAAGAAAGAAAAGAAAGAATAAACAAAAATAAAAGAAAAGATTAAAAAGACAATAGAAAAATAAACTCTATCCCAAATTGACAAAGAAAAATCAAACAAATAAATATAAAGAGAGGTAATAGAATAAAATGAAAACAAAGCATGATAAGACAGAGTAAAAGCAATAATATAAAAAACTGAAAAATAATTAAAGCCAAGATAATAAAAAATAAGATAGGTTAAGATAAAAAACAAAACAAAAATAATTGAATAAGAAATCTTATTAACGAAAATATTAAAAGGAGAATCATTATCCAAAATAATATATTCACGGAAAAATAAGGACAAACGATTAAAAAAAGAAAACATAAAAAACCTCTTCAAAAACCTTCACAAAACCCTTTTTGTAATCCTTCCCCCCGTATTACTACCGGGGGGAAGCCGAAAGCCGGGGGCGGCGGGCAAGCCCTTTATCCGCGTACCCCGGCGGCTGTGGTGTCGGCATTAACCGTGGGCGGTTTAGGTGGTTGACGGGTAGTTTTTGGCAGGGTGAGCAGTCCCTTAAAAAATTCATCAAACCCAGGTGGTGCTGCTTGGCGTTCAAAGGATTCTATGGACTCTACTGCTGCACCCTGTATCACAGTGTCAACGGTAGAGATGTAGGAGAATAAAGGGGCTGCTTTAGAAGCGATTAGCTGGTTAGCCTTGGTAAAATCCATGTAAAAGCTCTGAGTCTTCAAGCCTGAAGAATCATCAGAATGATGAACAGAATAAGGATAAAGCAATGAAGTCTCTGCACCTTTCACACTTTTCTTGCTCGTCCAAGACTTGAAAGATAAAGATAAAACCAACTGGTTATAGTTATCGTCCTGTTCTGGATACTTAAACAAGGACTGAGAAGCTAACCAAGTAGAAGGCGTCAAAACCTCAACACCTAAAACAGACTTACTGGGCATTTGACGGCGACCTACAGAGACGTTCTCATAATCAACTAGGGCTAATGCAGGAAAAACTTGAGAGTTAACCAATGCCCGTGCATAGTCAGCATTTGCAAATTGATAACGCAAAATTTCATAGCCGAAAAAATCAGAACTAGGTGATGCGGTATTCGGAGAAAAGCAGTGTAAATAAGCATCTTCAGTTCCAGTAAAATGCTTAATGACTTCAGCACGCAGGCAATAATAAGGCTTTTTCACGGATTTAACTCCTCTTGTGGGGTAATTGGGAAAAGCAAACGACGCGGCAATTTGTCCTTATCAGATGGACAAAGTTTAGAAACTATCTCATCCGCATTAAGTCCTTGCAGCAACATGGCGTTAAGAACACCACCATAAGAAAGCGTTAGATAACCCTGGAGATGCTCCAACGGTACCTTTAGCTCCGGTGTTTTGAATGATAAGCAGTAGGGGTCTAAAGGTGGCAGATGCGGTGCATTAGTGACATGAGATGGAATGGGCAAACGATAAAATAAGTTAGGATAAGCCGATAAAAGCAAATCATCCAGACGGTCTGAGATGAGAGCATCCAAAGGGATAACATAAGCATCCGCACTGCGAAGCTCGACCTCTAAACGGAACCAGTTAATGTAATCGCTAGTGATGCCGACCGATTCATTAATAAGCTGATGGGCCTTTTCGTAACCACGAGCATGACGAGCGCCGCCACGCTTACCGACATACATGGTGTAACCGCCCCGTTTCTCTAACGAACCATCAGGCAGCATCCCCTGTGGCTGGATAACGTGTTTACGCGGCATCCGACCGCCGTTAGACCGGAAATAACCCGCAATATAGAAAGACTGCAACTTATCAAACGAAAGCTCGCCCTCGTAGTAATCAATAGCCACGTCGAGGCGGGTGATGCGTGGGCTAAAAGGAGCGATGGAATCCACAAACAATTGCAGATTAACGCCCTTGCAACCCATACCAGACAACGAGAGAAAGAAACCGGGCTGATACTTCTTGACGCCCTCGCAACGCTCAATAGGCGTAAAAGCTACCAGACCGCAGTTAATGGGCTGAGTAGGGGAAATCGAAGTGCGCAGCAGATAAGCCGATGAAGCATAGCCATACATGCCAGATTCACGGGTAAGCAAAGACGCGCCGTCCATACCGCAAGCCGACAGCAAGCCGACGAGGTGTGTACCAAATTTCTGAGGCAGATAACCATCACCAATTAACCCGCCGTCATCGGCAGGAAAACTGAGAGATAGATAATCGACGAAGGCGGCAAAACGAGACAAGGCAGCACCCGGTAAATTTGTAAGTGCTGCAAGTTATAAAAGATAAAACTTGAAAATGAAAGGACTTTAATTCGTACAAAATTCTTTTTAATTCGTACAAATTAAATTATTTTGTACGAATTAAATTTAATCCGTACAAAATAGAAAAGCGGGTCAATCTTTAACAGATTTAATACTTGAAGAGGAAAGGAAGCCTTCGATTTCTTGGAGCAATTTTGAGGCATTGCGCCAACGTGGACGCATACAACGACCCTCAAGACGTGTGCGCCAGGTGTCCAAGATGATGCGCATCTGATCAGATGACTGGATAAGAGGAACGAGGCTAATAGGCACCCGAATAGGCACTGTGGGTTCTGCGTAGCGAGATTTACGACCGCGAGCCATGCGGCACCTCCAAAGACAATAGACAACAAACTTAGACAAGGGAAACACAGGACAATGTTCTCTGACTCCGTAAACCTAGGTTCGAATCCTAGTCCCCCAGCCATATTTATCAGCAAGTTAGCTGATGCCAAGGACGACGGACTACTGGTTTTTACTAGTCCGTCGTCCTTGTGTTGTGTGCAAATCACATAGAACTCCCTTCCGATTAAATAAAGCCAACGCTCGGCGCAGCTTCTCCGCCTGAGAAGTGCGCACTTGTCCCTGTTGTTGGGGCCAGAGATAGGCCAAGGTTGTTGACCTATCCCCGCAGCCTTCAGGCAATCAACCCCGCCTTGTGCCGATTCGCTTCTTCGCGACGGACTTTCAAATCATGATAAGTCGCTAAAATCATTGCGTATAGCAGCGGGTTTAATAAGGCACCCATTATCATATTGGTGAGCCTCAATAGCTGTTGAATACTGTCTTCATTGACACCCAGCACCAAGAATAACAAGCCATACAGCAACAGGGTGACTACGCCGATTGCGCCCAACAGCATCAAAGCGGCCATCCCGATCAAGGTCGAAGTGGCCCACCAACGGCCCCACACCAAACGATGACTTTGCATTAATGCGCCCAGTGGGCCTTCGTTGTCCAGTAAGATCAGCGGCATATAAAAAAACAAAGTCATCGACAGAAATAAGCCGGGTAGCAACATAAACAAGCCGCCAGCAAACACCGCTGCCACATAAATCAGCGTGGCTAGAAGCACTGACGGCAAGCGGCTGAGCGCTGCTCCCAGACACAAGCCAAGCCGATTTTCACGGCCATACATAAAAGCCCCAATCCGATAGAGCAAGGCATTGCTAAGAATCAAGCTTAGCACTGCAAAAATCAGTAACTGCGGTGCAACTTCGCCCAGCCAACTCAGCATCTCTGCTGAAAACTCTGGACTGCCTGGCAAGGCGGTGATGACCGGTAGCGGTAGCCACAGTTCTAGCAAGAGATTCAGCCCAGCCACCGCAAAACTCAGCGGCAAGGCTTGTTGCAACGTCATCACATACAATTGAAAGCCCTGATCCAGCACTTTGCCCAGTGGCTGGGGACTCGTGGGTAATGGGTACATCGGAGTTTTTTCCACGCTAAAGTAAAGACCTGAAACTAGAGTATCATAGCCGCCTTTCTGGTTCTCGTCGGGAGTGAAGCGTTTATGATCGATCCGTTACAGATATGGGTGCTGGCAATTTTACAGGGCTTGACGGAATTCTTGCCGATTTCCAGTTCCGCCCATCTGGTTTTGGTGCCACAACTGTTGCATTGGCAGGATCAGGGGCTGGCGTTTGATGTGGCCTTGCATGTTGGCAGTTTGATAGCGGTGTTGTGGTATTTTCGTTGCGATTTAGGCCCCCTATTCAGTCATTGGTTTGTGAGTTTCACCGGGCAGCACAGCCCAGAAAGCCGATTGGTCTGGAGTGTCGCATTGAGTACCGTGCCGATAGTCATCGTTGGTCTGCTGTTGTCAGATGAGCTGTCGGCGGCCTTGCGCAATCCTTTGATTATTGTGGGTACTACCCTGATTTTTGGCGCTTTATTAGGCATAGCCGATATAATCAGTGTGCATGTCCATGATGAATACAGTGTCAGTTGGCGCAAAGCTTTGCTCATCGGTGTGGCACAAGCCATCGCGGTGATTCCAGGCACCTCACGCTCTGGGATTACCATGACAGCGGGTTTGTTTTTAGGACTCACACGCACAGCCTGTGCCCGCTATTCCTTTCTGTTATCAATTCCAGTGATTTCATTAGCAGGTAGTTACGACGCTTATAAGCTGATACAGCAAACCGGTGTGGATTGGTCAGGTTTGTTAATGGGCGTGGTGATTTCTGGTTTCACGGCTTATGCCTGCATTACCCTGTTTATTCGGCTCTTAAATCGGATTGGGATGTTGCCTTTTGTGATTTATCGGTTTTTCCTGGGTGGTTTTTTGTTGTGGTGGTTTTGGTAAAGCGGCCCTCTTAAACGGAGTCAGTACATGTTTGGATTGCGTTATGCCTGCCTAGTGAGCTTATTATGCCTGTCGCCGCTGACGAGGGCGGCTCTGCATTATGACTTGCAAGTCGATGTCGATGTGCAGCAACACACCCTACAAGGCACAGTACAGTTGCGCAGCAGCACTGCGGTGACGCTGGATTTGCACACGGCGTACCTGACAAACCTCCAAGTGGCGGGTGTGGCGCAGACAGCCACGGCGCGCTTATCGCTGACCTTGCAAGCCGAGGTGCCGCTTACCTTAAGCTATCGCTACGCTGCCCAAGCCGACAACCGCATCGACGCGGAACAAATCACCCTCACCGGTCTTTGGTATCCGCAACCCGACGGCCTCGCGCAATACCAAGTCAGCGCCCTGCTCCCCACGGGTTTTATCGCCAATGCCGAAGCTGATCGGATACACCGGACTGACGGCCCCAGCGGGTGGCAATTTGCCTTTGAGTTTCCCTATCCGCAGGCGGCACTGACCCTGGTCGCCTCGCCGCATTATGTGCGTCAAACCGCGCAGTATCGCGAGGTGTTGCTGGAAACCTATTTTTTCCCCAGCGAAGCTTCCTTGGCCGACACTTATTTGAAGGCCGTCCAAAAATATCTCGCGCTCTATGAAGCCCTGCTCGGGCCTTATCCTTACCGGCGTTTTGCGGTGGTTGCTAACCCCGCCGCCAGCGGTTGGTCGATGCCGACTTACACGCTATTAGGCAGCCGCTTGATGCGCTTACCGTTTATCCTCGATAGCTCCCTGGGTCACGAGATTTTGCACGAATGGTTCGGCAATGCGGTGTATGCCGACACTCGCCAGGGCAATTGGACAGAGGGCTTGACCACCTATCTGGCCGATCATCACTACGCCACACTGAAAGGCGAGGGCAGCGCATACCGTCGCCAAATTCTCAGCGATTACGCCGCCTATGTGCGACCGGCTGAGGCTTTGGCAATTCAAGACTTCCGCAGTCGCCACAACAAAGCCGACAGCGTGGTCGGTTATGGTAAAACCGCGATGTTATTCCATATGCTGCGCCAGCGTTTGGGCGATGCTGCTTTTTTTGCTGGGCTGAAACGCTTGCTGGCTGATAAAACTTTCCAATACGCAAACTGGACGGATCTGCGCCAATCGTTTGAAACAGCAGGGGCAAGCAGTCTGGACGCTTGGTTTCAGACTTGGCTGACGCGCACGGATTTACCTAAGCTCAGCGTAGAACAGCCGACGGTGCGGGTAGAACAGGGTGCGTTGCGCTTACAGTTCACCCTCAAACAAGCCAACACCCCGCCCTATGCTTTAGACATTCCCGTGCAGATCGACACCCCGCTCGGCCAGCAACAGACGGTCATCCGCTTCGACACGGCTGAATTGCTGGTTAAGCTGCCGTTACAAGCCCGCCCCACTGCTGTGCGCCTCGATCCTGAGTATGCACTGATGCGCCAACTGGCACCGGCTGAAACGCCGCCCAGCTTGGCCGCCGTACTCGGCAGCCCCCGTTTACTGTGGGTAGCCAATCCGGCTCAAACCGCGATTTACCAGCCTTTAATTGATGCCTTGGGCGTGGCTGACAGCCAGTTACGCACTGCCGAAACACTCAGCGCTGATGAGTGGCAAGTCCCGGTATTGGTGATCGCAGGCTACGATCACCCGTTGGCGCAACAGTTGCTCGGCAGCCCGCCCGTGCCCAGCGACGGCGTGCGTTTACGGGTCTATGCGCATCCTTACCAGGAAAACGGCAGGATATTATTGCTGCACAGTCAAAGTGTGGCGGAATCCAGCGCCGTTGCGCCGCGCTTGGCGCATTATGGTCAATACAGCGAACTGGCGTTTTCTTCTGGACGCAACACCGCGCAAAGCATCCAGGAAACCCCGGCGGGTTTGCTGGTGTGGGAAGACCCGCCAGTGACCGCGATTGCCGTCTCCTCCTCGCAAACCAGAGATTTAGCTGCGATTTTACCGACGCTGGCAAGCCAACGAATTATTTATGTGGGCGAGCAACACGACCAATTCGCCCACCACATCAACCAGTGGCAAATTATTCAAGCGCTGCATCGATCTCATAAAAAGCTGGCGATTGGCTTAGAAATGTTTCAACGCGCCAGCCAACCCGCGCTGGATGCTTATCTGGCCGGGCGTATTGACGAGCGGCAATTTCTCAAAGACAGTCATTATTTCAGCCGCTGGCGTTTTGACTATAACCTATATAAACCCCTGTTGGATTACGCCAAAGCCCACGGTCTCCCGGTGTTGGCACTGAACGCGGATGAAGCGCTCAGCCGTCGCGTCGGCGCAGTGGATATCCCGGCGCTCACCCCCGAAGAACGTGCCCAGTTGCCTGCCTCGCTGGATTTCACCAACCCAGACTATCGCCGCGATCTCCAAGCCGTGTTTGTCGCGCACCAACAACACAGCGGCTATCAACAAAGCTTCGCGCAATTTTTACAGGTGCAGGTGGTGTGGGATGAAACGATGGCCGACACCGCTCACCAGTTTTTACAAAGCCATCCCGACACCAGCCTGGTGATTCTGGCGGGTAACGGCCATATCCGCCACCGTTACGGCATCCCCGCACGCCTGCAACGGCGCAACGGTCTGCCTTATCTCAGCTTGGTGCAAGACGAAACCCTCCAGCCCGACATCGCCGATTATGTGCTGTTATCGGCCCCGCTGAGCGGTGACATCGCGCCCAAACTGGGGGTGCTGCTGGATGAGCGCGACGGTCAGTTGTTGGTGATGGAGGTCAGTCCCGACACCCCGGCCGCTGCTGCGGGCTTACAAAAAGGCGACGTACTGCAACAACTGGGGGAATATGCCCTGACCGGCATGGATGATTTGAAATACGCGCTGTTTGTACTCGGCACTCCAAAGGCAAGCGTGCCGTTGCATCTACAACGAGGTGGGGCTGTACAGCAATTCAATCTCAAGTTTTGAAGCAGTGCCGCCTACGAGACTAAAACCTGACCGGTCTTAAACACCGCTCAGGTTTTTTATTTTGAAAAGACCGCTTTATTAGCATCACGAAGAGTGAGTGAGTGCAATTTGAAGATGTGCGCTGGCGTACAGACGGTGATAATGACTTTAAGTTAGTCTGACCGTAACGCAAACACCACCGCCAATTGTATAGCGGTGTGGGTGTCTGCTGTGAAATCACTTTCGTCTTGAAGAAAACAGAGATGAAAGAATGGCTATCATTGCCTGGAGGTAATTGTCATGAATTTAGGCACAATCCTGCTTATCATTCTAATTTTGTTATTGATCGGTGCCTTTCCAAGTTGGCCGCACAGCCAAGCTTGGGGTTATGGGCCTAGTGGGGGTTTGAGTTTGGTGTTGATTGTTCTGGTGGTCTTGCTACTACTGGGAAAAATCTAGCTGTTTGCCAAAGCGCTTTTTTACCAAAGCGCGAACATTGCGTTATTTACCTGGAGAAGCTCACCATGATTTATCTTAAAAAATTGTCTGCCTTTTTCGCCGTCCTCACTTTGGCTTTTCTCGTGGGTTGTGTAGCAACACCGAAACAAGAAGGAACCGCAGAATACATCGATGACACCGTGTTGACCGCGACCGTGAAGGCGGTTATTTTCGGCGAACCGACACTCAAATCCGCAGAAATCAATGTAGAAACCTTCAAAGGTGTCGTACAATTGAGCGGTTTCGTGAATTCTCAGGCGGATATTAATAAGGCCGTTACGATGACACGCGAAATAAAAGGAGTAAAATCAGTCAAGAACGATATGCGACTTAAATAATCGTGACTGCCTATTGTTGATTGGTTTATTCCCATAAAAAGGGCCACATCGCTCGATGCGATGTGGCCCTTTTTTAGTTGCTTTCTATATCAGACAGTGGTGCCGTTGATTTCATGCAAAAGATACTGGCCGCTTTTACCTTTCAGGATAACGCAAAGACTGGCACCGTAGTCATAACCCGCTGGTAAATGCTGTTTAACCACCTCAGACACTAACAGTCCAGAAGGCACGCCTTTGGTCATGGATTCAATCCTAGCAGCAGTATTCACCACATCTCCCAATGCGGTGAATTGGCGTTTCAAATGAAAACCGACTTCGCCGATAATCACTGGGCCGTAATGGATACCGATACCAATTTTGAAATGATGCTGAAAATGTTCACAACAATAGGCATTCAAACCGTCTAACGCACGCTGCATACCCAGGGCGGCATTCACCGCATCGACGCACGGATGTATACCACGCTGGGGATTTAGTCCAAATAACACCATAATCCCATCGCCAATATATTTATCGATATAGCCGTAATGCTGGTGTATCGGCTGACCGATGACATTGAAATAACGATTCAGTAAATGCACCACGTCATAAGCGGGATTATTTTCTACAAAGGGAGTAAACGCCCGTACATCACAAAATAACACCGCCAGTTCTATTTCTTGACCCAATGCGCCCACTTCTTGCTGAACCGCTTCTTCGGCATCTTGTTGATCAAAAATCAAGCGTTTCAGGGTGATCGAGCCATGCAAGCGTGTCTGGCAAGCCAGGCGAATCCGGGGCGGAAAAGATTTGCGGCGAGCCATCGCGGTTTCGGCTTCATTGCGGGGTGCGCAGGCGCTGAGACCTTTGAGAATTTCCACGCGACACGTAGAACACTGGGCTTGACCGCCACACGAGGCCATATGCGGGATGTGGTGGGCGTGCGACACTTGCAAAATGGTGTCGCCAACTCGTGCTTGTCGCGTGCCTTCGCCGCTGTATTCCACACTAATCAATGCCCCCTCAGCGGAGGGGGACGGGGTGGGCGGATGCTCAGGCTGTGCAATCACCGGCGGCAGAAAATACGCCAGATAAGCGCTATTATCATTTTTTGACATCTATCCCAGCCCCAGTTTAAGCCATCAGGTCGTTGCGTATGGTGGCACAACAGCGGCTATCTTCCAAACTGAACAGATTTCCACGAGTACCACGCCGTCAGCAGGGTTGCGGTAAATCAACGGATAGCCAGATGCCGTCTACAACCCGTTTGCTGATCACCCAGCAGGCACTGGCTACTTATTCTCCCAGGCAGGTTCCTATGTTACCCACGCTCAATCGTTTGCAACTCAGTGATTTTCCAGCCTTACAGCGTGCCCATTTGGAGACGCTACAAGTCAATCTCGGTTATCGCTGCAACCAGCGCTGTGTGCATTGTCATGTGAATGCAGGCCCAAGTCGGCCTGAGATGATGCAAGCGGAGACCGCGACGCAGGTTTTAGAGTTTTTGCAGCAACAACGGCCTCGTTGTTTGGATTTAACCGGAGGGGCACCGGAGTTAAATCCTGAGTTTCGGCGATTGGTGCAGGGCGCACGCGCTCTGGGTTTGCAGGTGATAGATCGCTGTAATTTGACGGTGTTGTGGGAGCCAGAACAGGCGGATTTACTGGCATTTCTGGCGGCCCAGCAGGTGGAAATCATCGCCTCGCTGCCTTGTTACACCGAAGCCACGGTGGATAAACAACGGGGAGCGGGCACTTTTCAAGCAAGTATCCGGGCGTTGCAGCATTTGAATCAGGCGGGTTACGGACAGCCAGACAGCGGGCTGATATTGAAGCTGGTGTATAACCCCAGCGGCCCGTCTTTGCCGCCACCGCAGGCCGCCTTGGAGGCCGCGTATCGTGCGCAATTACAAACGCGGGATGGCATCGTGTTTAATCAGTTGCTCACCTTGTGTAATATGCCGATTCAACGTTTTGGCAGTTGGTTGATTTCTAATGGATTATTTGAGGACTATCGGCAATTATTACGACAAGCCCATTGTCCACAGAATTTGCCAGGGGTGATGTGTCGGCAGTTGTTAAGCATTGATTGGCAAGGTTATGTCTATGACTGTGATTTTAATCAGATGCTGGGTTTGTCTGCACAATGGCCCGGACGCCCAGGGCGTCCGCATCTGCGCGATTTGATGACGGAGACGTGGGCGGGTAAACCGATTGTGGTGGCTGAACATTGTTACGCCTGTACGGCGGGCCAGGGCAGCAGTTGTGGGGGTGCGTTAAGCCAGGAATTATTTTGACCGTCGCTTGTCAATCAACCACCAAGCGAGGCGGATATGTCAATTACCTGCCTGCTTTGACAGGTTATTTTGAGAGTGATTTGTTATATTGGCAACTGCTTAATTGAGGCACTGATAGGCTTGAGCATGGGCATACCACCGCTGGAGGCCTGCCAAACACTAACAATAAATCAAAGCACTGGAAAGTGGGAGAAGTATGGTTTCCTTATATGAATACGCTCACGAAATAAAAAAAGCCACAGGTTGGTCACAAGAGCGACTGGGGGCGGAAACAGGCTTGGGACTGAGTACCATTAGCCGAATTTTACGCATCCCAGGTTACCAGGGTAATGAAACCTCGCGGGTTTTACTGGAACAATTACATAATGAGGTGATACATAGCCCGTTTCCCAGCTATTTGCAAAAACTTTTCAAGCAGTATGACACCGCTAAAGAACGTTTGAGTAAAAAAGAATTCACGCTACAAATAGAAGCGTTAGAACCTTTGTTACTCAATCACCGTGCCCTGCCACAAAAGACCCTAGAAGCCTGTCGGCTGTGTTGGTTGCTGGGGCATATTGAATACGACCGCACTTTTTATCTCAAACAAAATCCCGCCACCAGTGCCGACAAGGCATTGGCCCACTACCAAAATGCGTTGGATATTTTGGATGCTCATCGCGATCCACATTTATTGATTCAAGGTTACAAGCTGCGTCAATGCTTGGTTTCTACGTTGTTTAATCAATGTCAGGCAGGAACGCGCCACGACAGCGAGGCGGTGCGCGACTGGTTACGGCGCATGGATTATCTGACTATTGTCGCGGCGGTGATCGCCGAGGAGCCTTGGAATTGGGTGGCGGCACGCAATGGCTTGGTTGCGGCATCTATTTTGCAAAATCCCGAACGATGCTTGGATTTCTGGCACGCCCTCCAGCAAATGCACAGGCAGTTTAGTGACCCCGGCTTCCGCCCCGCACAGGATCAGGCACCTATTCTTCAAGACCCTGACCTGGCGTGGTTTGTCGCCAAGGTATTTAAGAAAAAGGGATGAATCCTATGAGATTGCAGCATTTATGGCTGCTGGCTGGACTTTTTTTGAGTCTGGCCGCTGGATCGGTGGTGGCAGGTGACATGGGGCGTGTCAGTAACTCTGATGCCCAATCGAGCCAGTCGGCACCCGTCACTTCGCGAACTCAATAAACTGAATCTGCCAATTATTCGCTGCCAAACCGGATAATTGGCATTTTTTCGTCAGTGCCTTCGCCCCGCCCAGGGATACTAAGGAATTCAATAGCTTAGCGATGCTTATCTGCCCAAACCTCACTCCTCTAGCACGATCAACACCGTCATTCCAGTACCCGCGCTAAACACACTTGAAAACGCACGCCCGCTGGTTGCAGATTGCTGACACGCACGCTGCCTTGACTGAGCCGGAGGATGCGTTCTGCCAAGGGTGGGGCCAGGCCCAGATCACCGCCGGGGACAATGCTGTCGGTGATTGAAAACAAACCAAAAAAATCCTCAAGAAACTGTGCTGGAATCACCCAGCCCTGGGCTTCAATGTCAATTAATACTTGGGTGTCAGTCAACTCAGCCGTGACTACCAGGCTGGTTTGTTCTTTGGCAAAACGAATGGCTGTTTGTAACAACGCACTGAGGGCGGCGTGCAACAGGGTTTCTTCGCCATACACCAGCACAGCGTGCAAAACCGGCGTATTAAGTTGAACCTGGCGTGCTTCGGCAAAGGCGGTGCAGGCTTTTAAAGCCAGTGTGATCACACTGTCAACTTGGCTTTGCTGCGTGGCAAACTGCGTTTGCGACACTTCAATTTGGGTGAGCAACTGAGCTTGTTTAACAATTTCCACGAAACGCGCCAATGAACTTTCAAAGATTAACTGAAGTTCCTGGCCAGTTTCCTTGTCCAGATTTTCTTGAAACAACATACTCGCTGTACCAACCAGACCATTAAGCGGAGTACGCAATTCATGAGAAATAATGCGCAGAAAATCACTTTTTGCCTTATCTAAAATTTTCAAACGTTCGTAGGCGGCGGCTAGTTCCTGGGTTTTTTGATAGACCAGTCCTTCCAGACGTAAGCCATAGTCGGCAATTTGTTGGCGGTGTAATTCTTCTTGATCCAGGAGACCTTTTTTTTCGAGGCAAGCTTGAATACGGGCTTTTAACAGGGTGATATTGAACGGTTTAGTCAGATAATCATCGGCACCTAATTGTATACATCTGACGATGCTATCCATTTCACCGATAGCAGAAATCACAATCACCGGCAAATGACGCAGGGCATAATCTGCTTTGAGACAGGTCAACACTTCGTAACCATCCATGCCCGGCATCAGTATATCCAGCAAAACCAAGTCCGGCAGTTGTGCAGCCATCTGTTGCAAGGCTTCCACGCCACCCGTAGCCAGGATTGGATGGTGGCCTATGGATAAAATAATATCGTGTAAAATGGCGCGATTGGGTTCTAAATCATCGACGACCAGAATAGTCGCCGGTTGTTTGATAGTCAGCCCACTGGTTGGGCGCTGTTTGGGAATTTGGGTATCCATAGATTGCCTGGCTCTGAAATCATCTCTGTGTGCGCAATGGGCGTTAGCAACGCAAGCCCCCGTCCCAGCCAAGGGTAAATTATAACTGGATTTCTGGCAAACGCGCACGACAAAACCCACAGACAACGCTGTGGCGAATGAGGCAAAATTAATTTAAAAACAATCAAGATTTGCAACTTGCAACGCGCACCAAACTACGCAACCAAGCCACGAGAGAACAGAAACAGAGATGAATGAGTAAGATGGCGTCCCCAGGGGGGTTCGAACCCCCGTTACCGCCGTGAAAGGGCGGTGTCCTAGGCCACTAGACGATGGGGACTTAGGACTTCCGAAACTATTTTGTGGTGGAGCTAGGCGGGATCGAACCGCCGACCTCTACAATGCCATTGTAGCGCTCTCCCAGCTGAGCTATAGCCCCGTTCTTCAACGCTCGCCGCGTCAAGAAGTCGCACATTATAGGGGGGTGCTTAGTAGTCGTCAACATTTTTTTGTGTTTTTTGAGGTGGTCACGATTCAGTGTGGTGTAGACAGCACATAAGTCCGTGCGCCAGCGGAAATGCTGGTTTGACAAGCTCTGCCAGCAAAGCCTAAGCTTGACGCTTCTTGCCTTTTTACCCGCCGTTACAAAATCGAGTCTGAAGCCCTGTTGAAACCTGTTAATTCCCAATCGCATCTTTATCTACGCCTACTCCAGTATGTGCGCCCTTATTGGCGTGCTTTTACGGGGGTGATTTTGGCGATGGTTCTCACTGCCCTCACCGAACCGGTGCTGCCTGCGCTGTTACAGCCCTTGCTGGATGGCGGTTTTGTGGACAAAGACCCGCAGATTATCCAGATGATGCCGGTGTGGTTAATCCTGTTGGCGCTGGTGCGCGGTGCGGCGACGTTTGTGAGCCAAGTCGGTTTGACCTGGGTAGCCAGCCGTGTGGTTTTAGATTTGCGGCGCGCGATGTTTACCCGTTTATTGAGTTTGCCCACCAGCCGCTTTGATAACGTGTCTTCCGGGACACTGCTGTCTAAGGTGACTTATGATGTGAACCGGGTGATGTTGGCCACTACCGATGCGCTGTTGGTGTTGGTGCGCGATAGCTTAGCGGTTGTGGGCTTATTGGCCTGGATTTTTTATCTGAATTGGCAATTGGCCCTGCTGATCTTCACGATTGTGCCGCTGATTGTGCTGGTGATACGCAAATCCAGTGTGCGTTTGCGGCGCAACAATTTGCAAATGCAAGATGCCATGGGCGACATGGCGCGGATTCTCGAAGAAGCGATCCAGGGCCATAAACTGGTGAAGATTTTCAGCGGCCAGGATTATGAACAACAGCGTTTTCATAAAGCCAGTAACAACGTGCGGCAAATGGAAGTCAAAATCAAAGCCACTTCGCATCTGAGTATTTTGATTGTGGAATTACTGACAGTGTGCGCGTTGGCGCTGATCATTTATATTGCCGCGATTCAGGCGGGTAATGACGCAGTGTCGGTCGGTGCCTTCATCTCTTTATTCACGGCTATCGGGATGTTATTTGCCCCGATCAAGCGCTTAACCAAAGTCAACGAGCAAGTCCAGCAAGGCTTGGCGGCAGCACAAACTGTGTTTGAATTAATAGACGAAGCCCCAGAAAGCGATCAAGGTAGCCACGCCGTGCCTCGCTTGTCGGGACAGTTACGCCTGCAACACTTGCATTTTGCCTATGCTAAAGAAATCACCCATCCCGAAGACCAACCGGTGTTGCAAGACATCACTCTCGACATCGCGCCCGGTGAAAGCGTGGCGCTGGTCGGGGTGTCTGGCAGCGGCAAGACCACGCTGGCTAATCTGGTGGCGCGTTTTTATACCCTGGCTCCCGGTCAACTGCGGCTAGATGACATCGACATCAACGACTTGCCCTTACACACCTTGCGCGCCAATTTGGCCTTGGTCAGTCAGGACATCGTGCTGTTCAATGACTCGGTGGCCGCCAATATTGCTTATGGTGCGATGGCGGGAGCCAGCCGCGAGGCGATACGCGAGGCCGCCAGAGCGGCCTACGCCTTGGATTTTATCGAGGCGATGCCGCAAGGCTTTGATACCCTGATCGGTGAGCGTGGGGTCAAATTATCCGGCGGTCAACGCCAGCGTTTGGCGATTGCCCGAGCGCTGCTTAAAAATGCGCCCTTGCTGATTTTCGACGAGGCCACCTCCTCCCTAGACAGTCACGCCGAAAAACAGGTACAAGCCTCTTTGGAAAACCTACAGCAAGCGCGTACCACGCTGATTATTGCCCACCGTCTGTCAACCATCGAAAAAGTGGATAAGATCGTGGTGTTAGAACAGGGTCGGATTGTCGAAGTCGGTCGCCATGCCGAATTAATCGCGCAAAACGGCAGTTATGCGCGGTTGTATCGGGCACAGCATCCGGCTTAAACCCACGAGACTGAGCCATAAGGAGCGATGGATGCCGATTCGAGTGAAGTTTTTTGCCGCCTTACGTGAACAACTGGGGCGTAGCGAGAGCCAACTGACGGTGGTCGCGCCCTTGTCGGTGGCGGCGGTTTGGCAACAGGTGTGCGGAGAAGTGCCCCTGCCTGCACACATCCTGTGTGCGGTCAACCTGGATTATGCCGAGGTCAGCACGCTGGTACACAACGGCGACGAAGTGGCTTTTTTTCCACCCGTGACTGGGGGATAGATGCGCGTTGAAATTCTGTTCCAAGCGTTTGATCCCTGGGCTTGTTTGCAGCAGGCGGAGCAAAGCCTGCAAATGCAATACGGGCAATGCGGGGCGATGGCGAACTTCATCGGAAAAATGCGCAATCACAACGAAGGGGACAAGGTGACGGCGATGTTTTTAGAACATTATCCCGGCATGACCGAACACCATCTGGAAAAGCTCAGCGACGCGGCCCACCAGCGCTGGTCTTTGTTAGACACGCTGATTGTGCATCGGGTAGGCGATATTTACCCCGGCGAAACCATCGTGCTGGTCGCGGTGTGGGCGACCCACCGGGCACCCGCGCTGGATGCCTGTCGTTATCTGATTGAAGCGCTTAAACAACAAGCCCCCTTTTGGAAACGCGAGACCCTGGCCCAGGGCAGTCGTTGGGTGAGCCATAACACCCCCGGCCCGGATACCAGTCCCTGATTCGCGGCAGTTTTGCCTGCTCGCTCGGGAAAAACCTGACAGGTCTTGAAGACCTGTCAGGTTTTATCAACAGACCTTTAACCTGAATCACCCAGAATCCATAAGGAAACCTTGAACATGCACAGGCGAGTCAGCCGTCGCGGCAGCGTTATTTATCTCGCTGGTCTGATTGGACTTTATTTCAGTGCCAGCAGCCTGTCGTTGCAAGCTGCGGAGAGCCAGGCACTCAGCACCCAATTGATTGCCTACAACTGCTTTAGCTGTCATGGCGAAGCAGGCGTGAGTAAAACCCGCAGCTTATCGCTTAAAGGACTGCCAGCGGCCTATCTGACACAAGCCTTGCGTGATTACAAAGCAGGCACCCGGCCTGGCACGGTGATGCCGCGCCTTGCTAAAGGCTACACTGAGGCAGAATTACTGGCAGTCGCCCGTTATTTCGCCGCCCTCAAATAGGAGCCACTGATGTCCGAATTAACCCGCAGAAATTTTCTTAAACTCGCTGGTGGCAGCGCCTTGGGCCTGGGCTTGGCTGGTTGTGTGGCAGAATTGCCGGTGAATAACCATAGCGGCAAGCGAGTCGTGGTGGTAGGCGGAGGTTTTGGTGGCGCAACAGCGGCCAAATACCTCAGCCGCTTCGATCCCAATATCCAAGTTACTCTGGTAGAACCGAATCCTCAGTATTACACCGGGCCAGCCAGCAACTGGGTGTTGGGCGGACTACGCACTTACCAGAGTATCGCATTGAACTACGAAGCCTTGCATAGCCGCCACGGGGTACAGGTGGTGCAAGATCAAGTCATCGGCATCGATCCGACTCAGCGCACGGTGCGCTTACAAAAAGGCGACAGCCTGCCTTACGACCGATTAATCATGGCTCCTGGCATTGATTTTCGCTGGCAGGCCATAGAAGGTTACGATGAAAAAGTCAGTGCTGACATGCCACACGCTTGGCGCGGTGGCCCCCAGCTTGAACTGTTACACAAACAATTGCTGGCGATGAAAAATGGCGGCTTGGTGGTGATCAGCATTCCTGCCCCGCCCTATAGCGGCATGGCTGCGCCCTATGAACGGGCCAGTTTGATCGCACACTATCTCAAACAGCACAAACCCAAATCAAAAATTTTGCTGCTGGATGCCAGCGACAGTTTCGCCGATGAAACGCTGTTTCGCGCCGGTTGGAAGACCTTGTACAAATACGGCAAAAGCAAATATGGCAGCAGCCGGGGTCTGATTGAATGGATGCCTGCCAGCAAAGGCGGCACCTTGCACAGTGTGAGCGCCAAAACCCGCGTGCTACGCAGCGCAGCGGGCACCCATTGGGCCAATGTCGCCAATGTCATCCCGCCACAACAAGCGGCGGCGATTGCGATTAAAACCGGCCTGAGCGATGCCAGCGGTTGGTGTCCCGTCAATCCGCGCACCTGGGAATCGCGCCGCATTCCCGGCATTCATGTGATTGGCGATGCCTGCTACGCTGATCCGCTACCCAAAACCGGCTTTGCCGCCAATTCAGCCGCCAAAGTTTGTGCCGCTGCGGTGGTGGCCTTGCTCAACGAACGCGCCTTTGATGGCCCGTCTTGGGTCAACACCTCCTACAGCCTGATCGGCCCGCAATACGCGATTTCCAACGCGATGGTGTATAAATTAGACGCCCAACAGCGCTTGATTGCGGTGGCCGGGGCAGGCGGCCCGTCCGCCGAGAGCAATAACAAGCAATTAGAATCGGTGTATGCAGACAGTTGGTATCAAAACCTCACTGCCGATGCGTTTGGTTAAGGATATTTCCAAGGCGGAATGGGACGCGGACTGGCCCACAGTCCCCGTGCTGCGGCACGGGCCTCGGCTTCCAGTTGTAATAAATCGCTGTCCTCACCGTCCGGCAAAGCCCACGCCCAGCCGCGCCTCACCAGTTCAGCATTGATGTCTTGTTTTTTGCGAAACACCCGCGCCCACAGCACGCCCTCCTGGTTTTGTGTGACTTGCACACGCACAGATTTATCAAACACCAGCTCAAACAGCGCTTGTTTTGCCGCTGCGCTGTGTGGTTGCGGCTCGTTGGGCGCGTCGATACCGGCCAAACGCACCTTGTGGATACGCCGCTGCGCATCCAATAAGGTCAGGGTGTCGCCATCTACCACGGCGATCACATCGCCGATTTGCTCGCCGCGCAACAAAGACTGACAGCCACTGCTGACAGCCAATGCGAGGATCAGAGCCAGTCGAATTAAGATAGAATTGACCATAGTTACCGTCCTATTGGTATACGTCTCGTGAGTCATCGGGATAGGTCGCGGAACAACCACGGGGTTTTCGCAGCAAGCTCAGCGGTGCAGGCAAACAGTGCGGGTAAATACCATGATAGCCACTCTCCTTCCCAACTATGATTATTTTGCCGACCTGGATTTACGCGATCCGGCGGTGCTGGCGGCCCGTTTTGATGACTTTTTAGATGCCTTGGAAAACGGCGATTTTTTGCGTCAAGACCTGCCGCAACCCCAACAACCCTGGCATGAGATCGCCCAAACTTTAGTGCAACACAGTCTCAGTGATCCCTTTGATACCGTCAATGGTTCATCAGAAGCTTTTTACCACGGCTGGCCGACTTTACTGGCTTGCCTTGCGGCACACGGCGAAGGTTTGCCCTTGCCGCTGGGCGCGACTGAAGCCACCGACGTGTTTCCCAGCGCATTACGTCATCGTGTTGCGCTGCAAAGCTGTTTTGAATGGCTAACCGGCATAGGCAGTGCAGGTCTCAGTTTGCACGACTCAGACCAACAAGGACGGGTCACTGCGCTGATTGACGCCTTGCGCGATCACCGAGACAGCGTGGCCGCCTGCGCCTTGACTTTAGATGGCTTGCTGGCACGCTTACAGTTACCGCCCTCGGAAGCCCAGCAATTGGCGATCTTATTCACGCAGCACTTAGGTCTCACTGCCGCAACGCGGCCCCTGATTCATTTTTTATAAGTTTTAATGCCATGCCTCACACCGAAATTCCCCGCAAAGATTTCTACGAATATCTTGATCTCACGCAAGACAATGACCTAGACGAAGCCTTAGAACGTCTGATCATTGGCATAGAAACCCATTATTTCATGGCTTGGGCGCTGGTTGAGCGTCACGAGGCCGGACAAGCGCTGAGCGTCACAGAGCAAGAACTGCTGCACGAATGGCAACAAGAACACGCTGTGCGCGACGACCGGATTTTATATATCAATGGACAAGCGCGCCCCAGCTTGCCTTGGCACGAGATTGCCCAGAATTTGGCCCCGCGTCTTTTGCTGGAACCCTTTCGCACCGCAGCATCCCCGGAATGCTGGGCGGTGCATGAGGGCTGGCAAACCCTGCTGGAAGTGCTGCAACAGTATCAAGACGAATTACCGCTGCCGCTGGGTGTGGACGAGCCGCTGGAGATATTTTCCGAAGACTTGCGCCACCGTTTGAACTTGCAAGCCTGTTTCAGCGAATTAGGTGGTTTAGGATTTGAAGACAATCCAGGACTGGACGACGAATCCGAACAAGAACGCATCGACTGGTTTATTCGCTTATTACGTAACCACCGCGACACCGTGCGCTATTTTGACTTGACTCTCAACACCTTACTGACCCGTTTGGTACTGCCCGCGCAAGACCAAGCGCTGTTTATTCAGTTATTTAGCGCGGCCTTAGCACTCACTGACCCAGACGCACCGCTACTCAATTTTTTATAGGCACTCACCGTGCCCCGAAGAAATCCTTATACACTTATAAAGCGTGCTGGCTCATGCGATAATAGCCCGCTTAATTGAACTCCAGGAAGCCATTGAGACTGTTATGATTCACGACGATATTAACAATACCCGCATTGTTTCTGAAAAAGTGCTGATTTCTCCAGACGCTTTGAAGCTGAAATACCCGGTTTCGCAGCAAGCCCATGCGACGGTGCGCCAAGGCCGCCATGTCATTGAAGCCATCCTAGATCGCCGCGATCCGCGCCTGTTGGTGGTGGTTGGCCCTTGCTCGATTCACGATCTGGATGCCGCTAAAGCCTACGCTTCACGCCTGAAACGCCTGCAAGAAGCTTGCGCCGACAGCCTCTACATCGTGATGCGCGTCTATTTTGAAAAACCCCGCACCACCGTCGGCTGGAAGGGTTTTATCAACGATCCGCGCATCGACGACACTTTCCGCATCGAAGAAGGCTTAGAAAAAGCCCGCGAATTGCTGCTGTGGCTGGCTGAATTGGGTTTACCAGTCGGCACCGAAGCGCTCGATCCGATCACCCCCCAGTATTTATCCGACCTGTTTTCCTGGGCGGCGATAGGCGCACGCACCACCGAATCGCAAACCCATCGCGAACTGGCCAGCGGTTTATCCACCCCCGTCGGCTTCAAAAATGGCACGGATGGGAATTTGAACACCGCGATCAACGCCTTACAGTCGGCTTCCGCGTCTCACCACTTCCTCGGCATTAACCAAGCCGGTCAAGTCACCGTGATCCAAACCCAGGGCAATAAATACAGCCACATCATCCTGCGCGGCGGCAAAAAGACCAACTATGATTCGGTCAGCGTCGCCCTGTGCGAGCAAGCGCTGCACAAGGCAGGGATTCCGGCCAATATCGTGATCGACTGTAGCCACGGCAATTCCAACAAAAACCCAGAATTGCAACCGCTGGTCGCCGAAGACGTGGTGCATCAAATCCTGGAAGGCAATAAATCCATTGTGGGCATCATGCTGGAAAGTCATCTCAGCGAAGGCAATCAACCGATCCCCGCGACTTTGGCCGAACTCAAGTACGGCGTGTCGATCACCGACGCCTGTATTAACTGGGCCACCACCGAAGAACTGCTGCGCCACCTGCGCGACAAGTTAAAAGACGTGTTACCCCAACGCATCCGAGGCCATTAATCCCCGTGATCCACTTTACCGAGGTCAGCAAACGCTATCCCGGTGGCTTTGAAGCCCTCCGTCAAGTGGGTTTCCATATCCGGCGCGGCGAAATGGTGTTTCTCACCGGACAATCCGGGGCGGGCAAAAGCACCCTGCTCCGCCTGATTGCCCTCATCGAACGCGCCAGCAGCGGTCAAATCCTGGTCAATGGCCTGCACTTAGGCCGTCTGCCAGATGCCAAAGTGCCCTATGTGCGGCGCGGCATGGGCCTGATTTTTCAAGATCACCGCCTGCTGTTTGATCGCAGCGTCTTTGATAACGTCGCCCTGCCCTTGCTGATCGCTGGCTATCGTCATCAAGACATCCGCCGTCGAGTGCGTGCCGCCCTCGACAAAGTGGGATTGCTCGACAAAGAACGTCAATATCCGATCACCCTGTCCGGCGGTCAACAACAACGAGTCGGGATCGCACGGGCGGTGGTCAACAAACCACCGCTGCTGTTAGCCGATGAACCCACCGGCAACCTAGACCCGGCTTTATCCAAAGAAATCATGCAATTATTTGCTGAATTCAATCAAGTCGGCGTCACCGTGTTAATCGCTTCACACGCCCTGACGCTGGTCAAAAGCATGAAACGCCGCGTGCTGGTGTTGCAAGAAGGGCGTTTGATCGCAGACACCGCGAGTTACTGATAGGAAGACCTGCTAGGTTTTCAAAACCTGGCAGGTCTGGTGGTCGCGTTCGCTTATTTCACACAAAACATTCACCACAAAGAAATGACTTGTCCACGAACAACACGAAAGACACGAAAATGACCGGTATAGGGTTCGTGTTTTTCGTGCTTTTCGTGGATGAAATAAGTTCGCTTTCTCGCTCGTTCCCAAGCTGGAGCTTGGAAATCCGCGTAATGACTTGTCCACGAATAACACGAAAGACACGAAAATGACCGGTATAGGGTTCGTGTTTTTCGTGCTTTTCGTGGATGAAATAAGTTCGCTTTCTCGCTGGTTCCCAAGCTGGAGCTTGGAAATCCGCGTACTGACTTGTCCACGAACAACACGAAAGAC
>Ga0209575_10000218_pt1 | contig 55123 bp, 38 predicted proteins | sample Medcelwee11metaG_FD_187172 | JGI IMG/M metagenome (GOLD analysis project Ga0209575, IMG submission 187172) | Freshwater pond sediment microbial communities from the University of Edinburgh, under environmental carbon perturbations - Medium... | ecosystem: Environmental > Aquatic > Freshwater >...
ATCTATGTCCCGTTGAGTTATGGAATTTCCTTGATATGATAAATTAGTCATTGTGACCTCCTGTTTAGGTTACTTCCCCTAGGGCCTCCGGTATTTCGAGTACCGACCCGTGAGGGGATTTAATATTAATAATGCTAACAGAAAATGATCTGATTTTGCGATCGCACCGTATTCACTAGCAAAATTGCCTTCATGGACGTTTTGCCACAACTGCACATCGCCCCAATGTCGCATTGGATTACAAAATACTATGTATTCTCCCGGTGGATAACTACCGGCACAAAATCGCTTTTCTCCTAACTGGTCATACTTTTCAAAATATTGGTCAGGCATACACATTAGAGAGAAAAATCTTACACCGGCGGACGTTGCCAGAGTTTTCCACATCTCTCTGAATCGTTCCCGCAATTTCATGACAATATACGGGTGCATCAGCATTACACCGTTTTTATCAGCAGAAATAACTTTAATACAAGTATCCACATAAGCTAAGTCAGCTTCTAACTGGTTAGAATCAGTGACTGTAGCCTCCAATTGGTCAAGTTCTGACTTGAGAAATTCAGATAGAACTTTCACATCATTCCAACAACTAGCTAATCTCTGACATTTAGTTTCTAATTTACTGATTATGTTATCAGCAATTAAAGTATCCCAGGAAATCCACTGCCACAACATCCAGCCCGGTTTCGCTACCCGCTCCTCCGCCTCGAATACTACGCCAAATAATACTTTGCCCTGATGTGGTCCTAAAGCCGGCTTCTTACCTTTAAAACAGCTTAATGGAATAACTAAATCATATTCAGTGCCGTCTAACTCTGAACTGTAGGATAAAGTACCTTTGGCTATCCACTGTTTGAATAAACCTAGTCTGAATTGCAAAGAAGTATTACCGCCCAACAGCCGGTGAACATTCAAAGATATTTTGCCGTGGCAATCACCCGTTTTCCAGTTTCTGCCATTAATAGCGTCGTCCTCTGGTTCACCTGTTTGAGGATTACGGCGTTCATCATCCACAACCAAATAAGTTAGTTCTCGGTAAAGAAGGCGATCGCACCCGGTATGCGCAACAGAACCATAAATTATTCGTTTCCACTCGTCTTTACCATCGCCAAAATAATAACCACCAATTGGCTTTTGATTAAAGAGAAATCTACCATGTGTACGAGAACCGGAAGCCATATCTAATTTGTAGGATGTTTTAGCATCCTTGGGAGTAAACGCATTCAGCAGTTGATATTGTTCTATCGGTGTATCTTTGGGGATTTCGCCGGTGGCTAATTCTCTATCTGGAGCCAACGCCCCTAATAGAGTATTCCTGATAGCGACAACTTGACCAGGCAACCAATCTTGATTCACGCAATCCCATACACCTGTAGCGGTGTAAGTCACTAACTGTCCTTCCGTTTCAGAAATCACGGTTTTTTGACTGACTGTTGATGGCATAAAAATATTGTTTTTTTCTTTGCATTGTAACATTAAAACCTATATAAATCAACCTTTTTCACAATTATTTTTTATTGAAAAAATCCCCATTTTATGCTAATTATTAGAAATAAATATTTAACTCTTTAATATGCCATGACATTTATATTAAGAGATTATCAACAGGAGTTGGTGAATAAAGTACATCAGCAATTTCAGAGTTTTAACCGAGTTTTATTACAGGCTCCTACCGGCTCCGGTAAATCTATCTTGGCGATCGCCCTGATTAAACATTTCCATCAACAGCAGGATAGGCCGGTAGTTTTACTCGTCCATAAAGAAGAATTAATTAGACAATGGGCAAAATATTTTCAGACTCATTTCCAAGAATATCGCCTGGGAATAATTGCTGATAAATCTCGCTATAAACGACCGGACCCAAGCAACCCGCCTGAATTATTAATAGTCAGTGTTCCCACGGTTAATCGGTGGCGACATGAACAGATTGAGCAACATTTACCTGATGTGTCTTTGATGATTGTGGATGAAGCTCACCATAGTCACGCCCCCAGCTACGCTAAATTATTTGTCAGATATAAAGATTCATCTATTTTAGGTTTGACTGCCACACCACAAAGACTGGATGGTAAAGGACTTGACGTATTGAGTAATGATATTGAGGGCTTTCAAGTATTAATACCAGGACCGCAATCCAAGGAACTGATTGAAAAACAAGCCTTGAGTGATTACAAAATTTATGTGGCAGAAGGCTATGTGAGAATGGCTGATCGGCAGTGTAAGAAAACCGGCGGTGATTATAACCAGAAAGCTATTAGTCAAATAGTTGCTGATAGTCTAGCCTGTGAAGATATTGTGCGGGAGTGGCAAAAAATCGCTGATGGTAAAAGAACAGTTGTTTATCCGGTGAGTGTGGAATATTCTAAAAAGTTGGCTGCCGAATTTAATAATACAATCCGCCCTGGTATTGCTTTTCACATTGACGCTAATACTCCCGCCGGTGAACGCCAGGAGGCGATCGCTAAATTTACCGCCGGTGAAATATTATTGCTATGCCAACATTCTATTGTGATTGAAGGCGTTGATATACCGGAAATCGAGTGTGTGGTATTTGCTAGACCGACAGCTTCTTTAGTGGTCTGGTTTCAGGCTATCGGTCGAGCTTTACGTCAATCAGCCGGTAAAGAACACGCTCTGATTCTCGATTGCACAGATAATCATCAACGATTACCTCTACCAAAAGATCATATTGAGTGGTTTTTAGAAGGTGACGCTAAAGCTATTCTGGCAAGTGATAATTCTTTTGGTGATAGTGAGAATCCTGAGACTAGAGAACGTGATATTACCTTCGGACATGGTGAATTAGTTGAATTGCCAGAGGATGCTTTACTAGTCCAAACTACTGAGGTACATTTACCTGATCGTGATCATATGCACAATCTCAATGCTCTTAAAGATTATATTGAGAAAATGAAGTCTTATGCTGAATATAAAAGGTATAAACCTATTTGGGTTATCCATAATATGCAGGACAGAATGCTACAACAAGGGATGTGTATGACTAAGACCGGTCTAGCTGGTATTCAACAAATATTTCAATCATTGCAAGGCTGGTATAGTTATCGCAGTCTCGATTTGTGGATGCAGTCTTGGAAGGAAAAAGAAAAAGAATCTTATCCACACCTTTATCTTCAGAGGTTAGCCCATGCTAAGGCTAGTGCTAAACAAAATGCTGAAATGGAAGCTGAAATTAAAGCTCATGGTCATCGAAGAATGTTTGAGGTGTTTAAAAATATTCTTGACAAGATTTAGATAAACCAAAGTTTTGATGATTAGGCGATCGCTTTTTCATTCCTACCGAGGCCAATCACTACTCAGGGCGATCGCTAATAAATGGTCAAAGCCATAGGGCCATTAACCCCAGATCAAAAAAGTTCACAAATATATTTATTACTCACCAATATAAATGTGAATTTTTACTTTTACCCCGTAAACCTATTACTGTATATACATCCTGGTTAATTACCACAGTTAATCTATGGCCCTGAATATAATGTCCCCTACAAATATTTTTTTGATAGTGGCCTGCGTTTATGAATTTTCGCCACAAATTATAAAATTTTTGTCAAAAGTCTAGGTTGATGATTGTAGTCGGGCGATCGCCCTGGTAAAAAAATGCAAAATTTTCTAAAAACTAGTTTCAGTCAGCGTTACAGGCGAAAAATTCGCATGAAAACTGACCCCTACGATTTGGAGTTAAAAATTTATTTAATTTGCCGTTTTATCTGGTAAAAATCAGCCTGTTAGGAATGGTTTTGGTGGTGGCGACCATCCATGACTTGTTAAATGGTTGACCAGCTTATCTAATGCTTTCTTGCCGACCATACATAGGAATATTCCTAATAATTTCCAGCGGTCTGTGATGTCTAAGGTAGCAATCATATTCACCGCATCCTGGTATTTATAGTTAGAGGTAATATTAATAGTGTCAGCAATTACTTCCTCTAGGGAAGTTTCCTGCTTTTTATAATCCTCAAAATTATTTAATAAGTAACCAACCATAAAGCGTTGATCATCGGTTAAATTCTTAATAGACTTATGTTCCACAAAGAGACTATCGTAAATTATCCGCATAGCCCGCATTGTCTGTAAGAAAGTCATATTAAATTGCCTTCGCATCGTCATAGAAATATTTGACCGACAAGTGTTTAATCGTTTGGCTAAAATATCAATATTCAGTTTTTCATCGTTTTGTATAGCTTGCCAAATCGCAGAAGCGATCGCCTTACCTTTCTGTACACCTTTGGAAGCTGACTCTGGGCAAATATCATAAGCATCAACCACTTTTATCTTACAGCCAGGATAATTGATTTGCGTCTCATCCACGGTATTTTGAGCAAATCTATCACCCTCTAAATAGATATATAGTTCTTCCTCTGGTCTGAGATGAGAACGTAAGCGTGCATCAACCTGGATGATTTCACCATTGACTTTGTGTTGTACAAAATCACCATATTCACCGGATAAGTCAGTCGGGTTAGCTAATTGACCAGTGGCAACATGATATTGACTAGCCATGGCACTTAAGTTAGGTATTGGTTGACCAATACCAATTAATGCCTTTTTGTCTTTGAAACCGTTAAAACCTCGATTATGATTAAACCAATAATGATCGTCTCCATTCTTTTTCCAGCCAATAATACCGACATTTTCCTTACCGCCGTGATGACTGATTAAAGTATTATTTAAACTTTCAAGCCGTTTAGTCATAGTCGGTTGGCGTTGACTACTACAATTCCCCATGCCTTCCACTATGGTAATAGTCAGATTAGAATAGTCTTTATATTTCTCTCTGGCTACTAATATAGTATTAGGCTTGATTCTTAAAAATCTAGCAATATCATTGCGGTTAGAAGTAGCATCTAATATGATGGTGAAACCAGCGTTATTGATTTCATTACTGACTCGCCAGTAACGATTGGTGATAATTAACTTTTTATTGTGATTCACACGGAAATTAATTCTATGATCACCATTGACAAAATCAATTAATAAGCCTAACCAGGCAGGGACCATATTCTCTTCTATTTTTTCCACAATTTCCGCCGTGGAATAAATAGCGTTGAGATATTTTGTGTAATCCTCCAGAGTATTAACATGAAGTTTAAACTCTTTAATACTAGGCACATCCCAATTATGAGCAGTTAACCATTCATCGAGGAAAGTCTCCCAAATTGCTTCACCTAATTCATCCTTAGTTGGTAAATATTTAACTATTTCCTGATGACTTAAACCATGGTAGGGAATATCAGTCTTTTCTAAAAATTCAGTCAGTCTTGAGATAGTTGGTAATAAAACTTCTAAAGCCTTACTATTACCTAGTTTAGCCGAAGTTCTCAGCATCTGATTAATACTGACTGTGATGTTTTTATATACCTTTTCTTCTTCCCGACCAGCTTCTTCTAAAATAATTAGATCATTTTCATTAACACCCGCTAAGGTATTTAAGTCATTTCTGATTAATTGGTAATTGGTTAAAGTATATTTATAGTCTATTAAATATTTACAGTTATTTACTCTATGGCAAGCCTGACAAATCGCTTCATCTTTACCACCCCTGGCAGGAATACCAATATCATGTAACTTTTGAAAAACATCGGTTCTAACACAGTTAGGCTCGATGTCATATTTTTCATCTCTCTCTACTCGTTGTAAGTAGGAACGACCTGTATCAGTCTTGATTTTGTCGTTATAAACTAAACCGTTATGTCTGCCTTCCAAAGGTACATAATTACGTTCTACGCCCGCTGTGGAAGGATTGCGATAATTAGAAGTTGTGTAGAATATACGACCCTTCACATCTAATAATTCAGGGGTTAATCGTCCTGTATCGTAGGATTTACCATAACCCGCCGGTGTTCTATCTAATACTTTAAAATGACCTTTTTCCTTGGCTTCTCGCCAGAAAATAATACGTTCCCCCTCTGCATATTCAAAATCAGGCGAACCCATGGCTAACCAATCTTGATATGTTGGTAATTCACCTGCCGTATATGGCAGGGTATATTGTACTGGTTTCCAGCTTGCTACAGCCGTCACATCATCATTAGGCAATATGGTTGTTAATGCTGGTTGATGATTAACAGATAGTTTCGGTTTACGACGCTTAATACTTTTTCTGTAAATATTAGTGAGATAACTCTCTATATTTTCCTGATAAATTGGTAACGTAAATCTTTCTAAATATTCCTCTTCTGAAATTAGTGATGAAGAATATTTATCCAGAGGTAAGCTATTCAGTTTAAGTTGATTAACATCCGGTAAAGGTTTACCGGCATACTGACTAGCGTATTCCTGCCAACTAATATATTTAATCTCAGTTTCTTCTGGCAGTTCATCAATATCAGGTTGAGACTTATCAAAGTGTTGACCCCAATCAGCTACCTGTAATATGTAACCTAATGAATTTAAGAAATCATTTAATTCCTTATATGCCAAGAAAATATTTCTATTCAGCAACATCCCGGCATCAGGATAAAGATCATGCGGAATAGATTTATCTGGATAATGTTTTTCTAAGAATTGCTGGAGTTGCTTTTTGCAATATCCCCAGCGACCGCCAGCAGAACCTAATATTATTTGAGCTAATAGTTCTGAAGCGATGTGAGATTTCAGATAACCTTCGGCAAATCCTAAACCACGTCGTTTAATAACTCTTGGAATGTACTCACCAATTGGAGTTTCGCCACCAATATTGACTTTACTTTCCGTTGATAGGAAACGATATTTACCACCGTCATCAGGATCATCTAATCTGATCTGAAAAGCGATGATTAGGCCATTTTGAGGAATTGGGACAAGGAAGCCATCACCAGAAATAATTAAGGACTGGCCATCTTTACCAATGCCGGCCAAATCAGTTGGATATATATTTTCTAATTTTTGAAATTTTTGGACAGATTTGTATAGGGATAGATCTTTTAACCCACGGTCCAAAAGATTTTTTTCATGTTTAGAAAATAGACTTAGCTCATTTAAAATTTGCCGATAATATTGATCCCGGACTTCTGGCGGAAGTTCTTGTTTTAGTTTCGCTTCTTGTTGCTGAAGTCGTTGTCTTTGCTTAGTTTCATACTCAGCTTTTTGTTGTTGGTATAGTCGGTCGTCATTTGGTTGGTGATTAGTGGCCGGTACAAAGTCTCCCCACAGACCATTATTAGATTCTTTGATGAACCGATAGCCATTCCTGTCAGACCGTTCGGTCATGCACATAATCAGGTCGCTATCATCGGTGTAACGACACCGCCCGTCAACACTAGAACAGACTGGACAGCCACCGCTCTTTTTATTAAATGGTTTAATAGCCATTTGACTGCCCCCCTTGTGATTTTGTAGGGGTGACAGTTCCTTGAACTATAATGAGTTCGTGTTTTTTATTTTTATCTGGGGTCATATCAATTGCTCCTATTGATTGATTGGTCCCTTTTTTGTTTTAGAAAATTATTAAATTAATTTCTTTTCTCTGGTTTTAGTGAAATGAGAATGTTAATTTATAATTAGTCATGTACTTTTACCGAAGTGCATCCTTTAAAACAAAGGATTCCGATCTGAAATACATATAGGGTCTGAATCTAAAACATTAAAGGGGTTGGGTTCTGATCTGAAATACAACACGGGTCTGAATCTGAAACATTAAAGGAACATGATCTGAATACAAAGCGGATCTGAAACACAAAAACACACAAAGAGAAAAACTTAATGTTCTGCTGATTTGGCAGTTCTTATATTTCATAGTTCTGGCTGATTTGGCAGAACTTAAAGTTGAAAGCTATTTCTGATTTGAAAAAGCTGGATAACTTTGTGACTTCCAAAACTAACCTCGAAGTTAGTTTGCTATAAACACTTGACCCGGCTCCCCGTCTCACTGCTACATGAATGGGGGAGCTTTGGTCGTTTTAGAATACTTTTTTAGTTTTCTGTGAGTAATTCTATCAAATTTTCCTTGTTGAAAGACAAAAATATTATAAAATTTTTGCCAATTTACGGTCAATACATAGAATAAAAATATTTTTCCCGTAATACAGACAGAAGGCTGTCATTAGAAATTTTGATTAACTAAAAATTTACAAAGTTACCTAACTTAAAATGATCAGTAATAACAATAATTTAGTATATGCAAATTATTTTTGTTTTTACCTCCCTTTTGGCCATAACGTAATTTATATCTAAATAGTATAAAACCAAACTACAATTTTATTTCAAATGGCCAATAAAATATTTGGCCAACTAAATATGAGTTCTTAGTCAAGCCTATCATAGTGGATTTTTAAACCCAAAATTTATTTCTTAATCATTTGTATATATGGGTTAGAGGCCAAACTATCCATAAAATCAAACCAGCCAGAACCGTATAAATATAATTCCTCTTGGGCCTTTGTTATCGCCACATATAACTCTGTTTTGGACTCTGCTTCATTGATTAGTTTCTACTTCAAAATCGGCAAAAACTTTAGCCTGCTCTAGGACTAGTTCAGTGGCTAATGCCTGCATATCAGGGGGATAGCCATATTTTCTGAGGAGACGTTTTACCATAACTTTCATTTTTGCCCTAGCATTTTCTCTAAGACTCCAATCAATGGTAACGTTGTTGCGAATACGTTCTACTAAAATGATTGCTAATTCTCGTAATTCAGGAACTCCCATCACGTCTTTGGCACTATCATTTTCAGCTAAGGCATCATAAAAGGCTAGTTCATAGGGTTCCAGTTTTAATTCTTTACCTCTGGCATCGGTGGCTTTTGTTTCTTTACCCAAGTTGATTAATTCTTGGATAACTTCGGTAACACTAATTGCTTGATTACGATAGCGACGTAGTGCATTCTCTAACATTTCTGATAATTTGCGACTCTGAACAATATTTGTCTTTTTGCGGGTTTTAACTTCATCCCGTAATAATTTTTTTAGTAGTTCAACTGCTAAATTTTTATGTTCCATGTCCTGTACTTCTTCCAGAAATTTATCAGAAATAATGGAAATATCAGGGCTTTGAATGCCGGCTTCTTCAAAAATATTGATTACGGTATCGGAGACAAGAGCCTGATCTACTACTTGACGAATAGCGGTTTCAATTTCTCGGTTGGTCATTCTACCTTCTCCACCGCCTTCTAGTTTTTTCAGGCAGGCTTGAATAGCTTGAAAGAAAGAGATTTTTGGGGAAATAGCGATCGCTTCTGGAGCGGGTATAGCGAGTGAGTGTGCTTGGGAAAGGGCGGTTACTTCATTTAAAAAGCGGTCTTTAATTTGGGGGTCAGCGGTGTAGTTGGTCGCTCGCATCAGAATATTTAGTTTGTTGCCTGTATCTGTTGCAAAGTAGTCTTGATAATCGCATTCTGCCATAATTCCTTCTACTACTTCTAATTTAAGTAGCATCATATTAATAGCTGTTTCTTGATCTAGGGTAATTTCTCCCCGTCCGCCACTCTGAGCGTAAAAAGATAGGGCTTTTTTTAGTTCTGTTGCCAAGCCAAAATAATCTACCAGTAAGCCGCCTTTTTTCTCAAAATAGACTCGGTTGATTCGAGCGATCGCCTGCATCAGGTTATGAGATTTTAGGGGTTTATCAATATACATAGTATGGAGACAGGGAGCATCAAAGCCTGTTAACCACATATCGCAAACGATGACTAATTCTAGGGAGTTGTCTGGGTCTTTAATACGTTGAGCGAGAGTTCGTCTTTGACTTTTGGTGGTGTGGTGTTTAACCAGGTTTGCTTCATCGGAAGCACTGGCAGTCATCACCACTTTAATTTTACCTTCATTGAGATTATCACTGTGCCAATCGGGACGCAGTGCAATAATAGCGGCGTAGAGGTCGGCTGCTATGGCACGGCTCATAGTCACGATCATGGCTTTACCTTTGTTGACCTGTTGGCGTGCCTCGAAGTGAGTGACAATATCTTGGGAAATCTGTTTGATGCGTTGGGGAGAGCCAATAATAGCCTCAAGTTTAGTTTCTTTAATCTTGGCTTGTTGGGTTGCACTGAGGTCTTCATCGCTTAATACATCTTCTAATTCATCTATTAATTTTCTGCCGGCTGTGTCTAGTTCAACAGGTACTAATCGGCTCTCGTAATAGATGGGAACGGTTGCCCCGTCTTTTACAGCTTGAGCAATATCATAGGGACGACTAATATAATTGCCAAAAATAGCGGGGGTGTTTTTATCGGTTTCTTCTATGGGGGTTCCTGTAAAACCGACAAAAGAGGCATGGGGTAAAGCATCACGCATATATTTGGCAAAGCCAAATTTTGTTTGTTTTCCAATAATATTGCCAGATTCGTCTTTAATATCTACTTCTTTGGCTTTAAATCCGTATTGGCTGCGGTGAGCTTCATCTGCCAGAACAATAATATTATGGCGATCGCTAATTTTGGGATAAGTCGTCTCGTTTTCGGCGGGGGCAAATTTGTTAATAGTGGTAAAAATAATACCGCCTGAGTTACGCTTGAGTAGTTGCCGTAATTCTTCCCGACTATTTGCCTGTTGGGGGTCTTGTCTTAGCAGTTGTTTACAGTCTGCAAAGGTATCAAAGAGTTGATCGTCTAGGTCGTTACGGTCGGTTAAAATAATAATAGTAGGATTATAAAAATGAGGGTTTAATACTAATTTACCTGTCAAAAATACCATTGATAGGGATTTTCCGCTTCCCTGGGTATGCCAAAGCACTCCACCTCTGCGATCGCCCCCCACTGATGAGGCTTTAATCACTGATTCAACTGCTTCATTCACTGCGTAATATTGATGATAGGCGGCTATTTTTTTAACGGTCTCAATAGTAATAATGCCTGTCTTGAGGTCTTCTTTTTTGGTTTTTTCAAAAACTGTAAATTGTCGAATTAGGTCTAGTAAGGTATGTTTATTCAATACTTCCCTAGTCAGGGTTTCCAGTTCATTTATAGTTTCTCCTGTTAATGTTTTCCAAGTGGAAAACCGATTATAGTCGGCAGTGAGAGAACCTGCACGGGCGGTTAATCCATCGGAAATAATTAGTAGGGAATTATAGGTAAATAAACTAGGAATGTCTTCTTTATAGGTTTGTAGTTGATTATAGGCTGCATGAATATTAGCTTTTTCATCGGCTGCATTTTTTAGTTCAATCACGACTAATGGTAAGCCGTTAATAAATAATACAATGTCTGGTCTGCGGGGTTGATGTTCTTCTTTAACAGTAAATTGGTTGACGGCTAAAAATTGATTATTACTAACATTTTCCCAATCAATTAAGTTAACGGGTTCGCCTCTGGTTTCGCCGTTTTTTTGAAATTCAACGGTAATACCTTCTGTTAAATATTTATGAAATTGTTCGTTATTATTGACTAAGTTATTTTTATAAATACTGAGAGTTTCCCTAAAGGCTTGATCTAGGGCTTCCTGGGGAATAGTGGAATTTAAAACGGTGATCGCTTTTTTTAGTCTATCTTTTAAGATGACATCGCTAAAACTTTCTCTCTCTTGTTGTGGTTTGTCGGGTTCGATGTTGTAACCGCAAATATAGTCATAATTAAGACTTTGCAGGATTTGCAAATTATATTGTTCGATTTCGTCTTCTGTCATGTAAGCCATAGTTTTATTCCTCAATACGAATTTGTCCGCTCATTAGTTTCGGTAATAAAGCATCACGGGTTTTTGTTAAAGTTTGAATTTGATTAAAATTGATTAATATTTTGTCAATAGTTACTGTAGCTATTGCTGAAAATTTATCAATTACTTGAATGTCGGGAATTGCAAAAACATATTCACAGATTCTTGATGGTGATGTATGTCTAACTGTAGAACCTGATGCTGTTCCTAAAATATGAGAGCGATATTCTCTACGACACAAAAGAAAATATAAGAAAGTTTTGTCAATTGTATCATTTTCTATTCGGCCTATTCTTTGGTTATGTAAAAATACTTTTCCGTTAACATCTGGAATGAATGCTGGGTATCCTAGTGTGTCTCCTTCTTTACTTAAATCAGTCATTGTTACAGTCAAATCTTTTTTCTTTAAAATATATTCATTAGGATAGTATTCATCAGAGTAATATTTATATTTTGAGTCGTTGAATCCACCATCAATTTTAAAATTAACAGGAGTCAAAAGAATTTTATCTGTTTCTTCCGTTGTTATATATTCACCTTTGAAAGCATAACCATGTTTTATATTGAGATATTCTCCCAATTTTCCAACTCGCCAACCTTTAGGAATATCCCCTAATACTGATGATTGCATTTCACCGCCAGAGGATTTATAGGGTTTACCGTCAGTATTAGGAAACTCAAAATCTATAAACCAATGCTTAAAAAGTATTTGGGCTATTTGTTCTAAAGTATTATTTTGTTGTCTCAGGTTCTCAATTTTTGCATCAAGACAGGATAAAACATCAGCTATTCTTTTTTGTTCTTCAATTAAAGGAACTATGACTTCTAGTTGGTTTAAAACTGACTGATTAATAAGTGGTTGTCCTGATCCACCTCTCAATTTATCAAGTTTATAGTAAATTAAAAGATAATATAGAAATTTTGCTTCTGAGATTTTTTCTATATGCTTTCCAACAATTGCATTATCAGTAATCCAACAGGGAACACTTGAAAAATAGACAGAACCACAATAACTTCCAACTCTTCCTATAATTAATGAATTTTCTGATGTGTTGCTTTGATCTGCATACCCAATAATTCCATTAGATCCCCATACAGGATATTTACTGCCATCTAATCTAGGAGGAGAGGATTTTCCGTTGTTTACTTTTATGATTTTACCTAAAGCTATTTTTGACCACTCACTCATAACTCAAACCCCACCTTAGCTAATTGTGACTTAATTTCCAAATCCAACGCCTCAGCCTCCCGCATTTGATCCGCCAAATCCGACGTTAAAACCGTCATCTTTTCCTCAAAACTAATCCCGTCCTCTACCTCATCAGGAATCCCCACATAACGCCCAGGAGTCAACACGAAATTATGCTTTTCAATATCCGCCAAACTTGCCGACTTACAAAAACCCTTAATATCCTGATAACCCTTCCCGCCCTTCTTCCACTTATGATAAGTATTCGCCACCCTGCTAATATCCTCCTCAGAAAAAGCACGACTACTACGATTCACCATATAACCCAACTCCGAAGCATCAATAAACAACACCTTACCCTTTCTATTCTTATTTTTATTACCATTTTTATCACGACTCAAAAACCATAAACAAGCAGGAATCCCCGTATTATAAAAAAGCTGAGTAGGCAACATCACAATACAATCCACCAAATCCGCCTCAATTAATCGCTGGCGAATCTCACCCTCACCACTAGTATTAGAAGATAAAGAACCATTAGACAACACAAAACCCGCCGCACCAGTCGGAGCCAAATGATAAATAAAATGTTGCACCCAAGCAAAATTTGCGCTACCCTCTGGCGGCGTTCCATATTCCCAACGCCCATCATTCCGTAATAAATCCCCGCCCCAATCACTATCATTAAAAGGCGGATTAGCAATCACAAAATCAGCCTTTAAATCCTTATGAGCATCATTCAAAAAAGACCCTTCTGGATTCCACCTAATATTAGAACCATCAATCCCCCTAATCGCCAAATTCATCCGACACAATTTATAAGTCGTCTCATTACTCTCCTGCCCATAAATAGAAATATCATCTAATCTGCCCTGGTGATATTTAACAAACTTCTCACTCTGCACAAACATTCCCCCCGAACCACAACAAGGATCAAACACTCGCCCATGATACGGCTCTAAAATTTCCACCAATAACCGTACAATACTTTCAGGCGTGTAGAACTGCCCCCCTTTTTTCCCCTCAGATAAAGCAAACTGACCTAAAAAATATTCATAAACACGCCCCAAAACATCCTGAGCTTGAGCCTCCGCATCCCCCAAAGTAATCGAGCCAATCAAATCAATTAAACCCCCCAAAGATTTTTGGTCTAACTTCTGCTGACCGTAAACCTTCGGCAAAATTCCCTTTAACCGCTTAGAATTTTCCTTCTCAATCGCCTCCATCGCCTGATCAATCTTTTTACCTATATCAGGCTGTTTAGCATAAGATTGTAGATAAGACCACCGAGCAGAACTAGGCACAAAAAAAACATTTTCCCCCGTGTATTCATCCCGATCCTCTGGATCAGCACCTTCATAATCTCCCTCACCTTCCACTAACCTTTGATATAACTCCTCAAAAGCATCAGAAATATATTTCAGGAAAATTAAACCAAGAACAACGTGCTTATACTCAGCCGCATCAATATTCTTACGTAACTTGTCCGCAGACTTCCATAACTTCTGTTCAAAGGAATCCGTATCAATCTGAATTTTCTTTTGTGCCATTAATTTCTTTGATTAGAGTATTTAGGAAACCGTGAACTAATACTATTTTAAATAGAAAACTGGTATATTGTAGCACTCATGATCACCTAATTCACAAAAATTATTAAAGTCTATTCCCTACTAATTCTAAAAAACATAGTTTGTAGTAGAGTAATAACCTAAACATCAACCTTTTAGTTGCTAATCAAATTCTCAATATTAGACTTAATGGGACAATTTTGATTATATTAATAGTATAGAATATTAACAGAGGACAAACAGAGAAAAATATGAATAACCCTAATCAAAACCTAAATAGTTCAACATTGTCTGATTTAGAAAAACTGATTGAGACTGTAGTGCAAAGAGTCTTAACAAAAGCAGGCATTAAACTAAATCAACCAGAAGAAACTACAGATAATACTACACCATCCTATCAAGACAACTTGACACCCGAAGAACGGGTAAAAAACTGGTTAGATTTTGTGGCAGGTTTACCTAAAACAGGAGCTAATTTACCTGATGAGGTTTTACACCGTGACAATATGTACAATTAATCAAAACTAATGATTTGTGAATTATAAATATTTATTAGATACCAATGTATTATTGCGAGCTGCTGATACATCAGAAACCAGCAATATAGCAGTTTCAGCTATAGCGAAAATCCTCCAAGAGGGTAATCAATGCGTGATTACCAGTCAAGTAATAGTAGAATTTTGGGCTGTAGCTACACGCCCCTTAACTGTAAATGGTTTAGGTTGGACACCTGAAGAAGCTAGAGAAAAAATTGATTTAATAAAAAGTCAATTTGTGTTACTAGAAGATAAAAACGACATTTTACCAATTTGGTTAGAATTAGTGACTAACTATAGTATTAAAGGTAAACGATGTCACGATATTAGACTATTAGCTGTTATGAAATCCCATAATATTAGCCATATATTAACATTTAACCCCAAAGATTTTATACAATTATTCGACATAACAATTATCAATCCATTAGATATTATTACCTAAATCTTGATCAAGGAAACAACGGCAATCAAACAAAAATTGTCAAATTTTCTTTGCAATAGGTATTGCCCGTTAGTATTTGTCATGGATTAAACATCAACCTTTTCCACTAACCAACCTTTACCCCGTCCCAACTTCCCCTTAGCAACAAATTTCCAACTTCCCCAAACATATTCAGAGCCGTGGGGCTTTACTCCTATTAAGTCTTTTTCTGAGTAGAGATAATCCAGCTATTACTACAGGCTTTTTCCAGAGCATCATAATTAGATAGCGGGTCAGATTGGTTTGATGCGATCATCCCTAATTTAGATAGCGATCGCACTTACCAATAAAATTACTTAAGTTGTTGCACTAACCACCCCTTCTGGCGACCAACCTTACCACTAGCAATAAACAGCCAATTACACCAAGTAAATTGTGAACCGTGCGGATGCACACCAATTAACTCAAATATTTTACTAGATGATAAAATCCACTGTTTTTCTGATGCTATTTCTAGGGCGTGATAACTAGCCAGCGGATCATTACTCTTTTGAGCGATACCCTTGGTTAGCGGAGCTATCGCCTCTGCTAATTTATCAATAATTGTCAGTACAGAAGAATCATTAATAGGTGTAATTTCTGTAGAAACAGGAACAACAGGAGCCGGTGTTGGCTCTGGTATTGTAGCAAGTTGTACCTGTTTTTTCGGCTTAGGTATTCTCACATCAGGGTCAAACGTTGCCATAGTTGCCCCTAATTTTAGATGCTCATTTAAGCAGTCTAATAAATCTAATTGTTCACTGGTAATGTGAGATTTATTATCAATCTTGATAGGAGTGATATTTAGATGTTTTAACCGCTCATACATGGTTTGTTTAGCAATAGTATAGCGGTCCCTCAACTCAGATACAGGGTAAAAAATGTTGTTCATAGTGATAAACTAGTTGTGTGTTTGATAAAAAGTCCGGTATTAGCAGACCGTTCAAAAAAGGTCCGGTGTCTGGTAGTACCGGACTATATTTTATATCAATTTGAGTCAGTCCGGTGATAACAGACTAGTCCGCTATCTGGTGACGCAGGACTAATTTTATAACCTATATTTAGTGTTAAGAGTGATTCTGATTTCTCTAAATTGGGCGATCGTCCGTCCAGGTATTGGTCATTCAAGATAGATATTAGGCCATTTGTAGTGGATATTGAGTATTAGTCAAAAGATGGGGATAAAAATTTAATTTGCTGGTTATCTATTTGAATCAACTTTGCGTAGAGTTAAGTTAATCTTTAATAAAACTATTAGAATTTTTCCTGAGATTTAATTTTATAAAAAATAATATCAACTTCATAAATTTAAGTTGATATTATTTATGGTGTTTCACTATCAGTAGGTAAATGATATTAGGGATATTCTGTCTTGAGAAATAGAAGTAACTAATTTAGTATTCTCTTTTGGTCTTACCGAGTTGATGCACTAGTGGTAAGAATATTTAGGTTTTTAATAATTCTTATTCAGTAAGGCTTTCACCTCGATGTTGTATCTTATCACTGCTACCTTCAATTTAGGTTCAACATCCAGTGAATCGTTAACTATCCTAATACCTGTGCAAATATCGTTGTTTTAGGTCTTAAGAATCCCCATGCCTTAGCTTTTCCAGCGATTAGAGTTAGAGGATGTCAAACACTAGTTTCTTAGTTTTCTTCGCTATTTTCAGTAATGAATTTAGGCATTTTGTCGCTACCATCTTCCAATGTATTTAATATGACTTTATGAGCAGGTATGGCAGCAACTCCGATTCCTGATTCATTTAAGGTTTTTTGAAACCTACGAATTGTTTCTGAATAAGCATTCCAATAATCGTCTTTGGTTGTCCAGGCAAAAACAAGCACAGTAATGTAGTATTCTTCAAAACTCCAAACAAATGTGCTAGGAGCAGGATATTCGAGAACTCCATGAACAGATTTGATGGTTTCTAACAAAAGTTTTTCTACCTCTGCTACATTTTTTGAAAAATCAACCCGAATCGAAATCGATATTTTGCGATTTTCAGTGGTGGTGAAATTCTGAATTGTGCTACCCCAAACTTCATTATTGGGAAGGGTATATATTTGTCCACCGAAACCTTTCAGTTTAGTATTGGCTACGGTAATAGAATCTACAAAAGCCCACAATTCACCAATTTTGACTTCATCGCCCACATCAAAGGGTTTGTTGAACATTAGCATTAACCCAGAAGCAAAGTTACCCAAGTTGCTCTGTAAAGCGAATCCTAACACAAAGCTGAGTCCCCCAAGAACGGCAAGAAGAGGACCAAGGCTTACTCCCAAGGCTGTTAGTGCAACTAATAGACCAATAAAAAATCCGCCTCGTTTGATGGAAACTACCGCAAAATCACGTAAAAGTTTAGATACTTGAGACATTTTGAGGGTTTTGTCAACCGTAGTCGCTAATATTTGGGAAGCAATAGCAAAACCTACCATAATTGCTATAAATTTAACAAGATTTCCTACCCAGCGCAAGCCACCTTGCTCAGATTTTAACCAAGCAAGAATCCGTGGGTAAAAGGCTTGAGTGTCTTTGACATCAATATCAGTTTTCGTAATCGCCTCAATGTAACTACGGTCAGATTTGGTATCTCCCCCTCTTGCGTCCAGTGCGTTCAAAACCACATTTAAACGATCAATAAGTTCTGTTTGTGCACCTTGGAGATTGGTGACATTGACTACCAATTGATTTTTCAAATCAGTTTCGTTTTGAGCGTTTTCTTGCAACTTGTCGGCAGTTTTTTCTAGTTGTTGTCCTTTTTGCTCAATATTAGTGTTGTTGAGAACTTCGTTAGCATCCTTGACTGTCCCAGAGGTTTCCGTTGTTGGTGGTTGTTCGCCTTCGCCCTGTATATCATTTACAGCTTGTTTCAGGGCTTCTGTAGCCTCTTCGACTTGCTGATTTACTGTCTGAAATTCTGCTGAATTGGGATCGACTTCTCTTTGAGCTTGTTGGGCTGTTTCAAAGTTTTTGATTGCAGCTTCTAATGTGTCGAGCTTTTGGGTAGCGGCATCATATTCTGGAGTACCAGCCGTCAGTTTATCTCGATCTTGTTTCGCCTGCTCAAAAACTTTTTGAGCCTCGTCGAGTTTGCCTGTTTCTGCAGCTTTTTTTAAGGTACTAGTTAAACCCTCGTCTTGCTTAGTTTCCTTTTTGGCATCCTCTAACTCTTTGAGAGATTCCTGAGCTTGTGTCAGTTGTGCTTTCGCTTCCTCTATTTTTTTAGTCGCATCTTCATATTCTGGAGTACCAGTTCGAGCAGTCGCTTGAGCCTTTTGTGCTTCATCCAAAGCCTGCTTTACTTTCGCTAAATTATCAGATGCGTTTTTTTGCTTCTCGATAGACAAATTTTGGCGTTTGATGGCAATTTCTGCATTACTAATTTCCTTGCCCTTTTCTTTCACCAATAGCATCCAGGCTGCGGCTTCGTTTTGCAATTCTCCAAGGGTGAGGGGCTTGAGTAAAAGTTTTAGCTCATCCACGGGTATTGTGGGATCTTTAGCTGTAAACGCTTTAGCTGGATCTGCTTCTGCACTTTGTACTGGTTGAGATGCTTCAGTTGTAGTGACTGCTGGCTCCGTTTCTTGCGAGCGAACAGGTTGTAGCCAGACTATAAAAGTCATAGCAACTCCAGCCAGAATAACAGATTTAATTCGACGTTGTAAAATTTTAGTTTCTTTCATAAGTTAAGGTTGATTCATTAGTTAATGTCTCACTTTTCTCGTTATCTTTGTAGAAGATAAAATTACTCAATTTAAAAAAACCTTGTTATTTTCTAAGTAATTATCAATAATTAGGAGTCTCAAACTTTGATGCTATCATTAAAAAAGAGAACTCCAAACTTCAATTACAGGACTTACTCAGCCAAGTATTCAACGAAAGAATAAGCCTTGTAGTCTCATAATCGATGCCTAGAACAAGGAAATTTCATTTCAGAGCATAAGCCCTAAATTATATATATCATGATTGCAACTTTTTAATACACTGATTCTTTTTTTCTTTTTTTCTTTTTTCAGTAAGAATGGACAGTTTGATGACAACAAGAATTACGTATTGTTTAGGAGAGGTGTACAAGTCACAATTTTTTAGCAGGAAATGGTTAAGTGTATAGAACTAATCGAAAACCTGTTCGATTGAACCGAGTATCAGGAGTACGTCTATTACGAAAAGCTGAACGGCAAAGATCAGGAAAAAAGAACCAAGAGCCACCACGTAAAATTTTCTTATCTACATCTGAAGATAGCCAAGCACTCCCATCTGTCGGTCCTCCTTCATAACTTGGATGCCAGTCATCCAAGCACCATTCCCATACATTGCCATGCATATCATATAAACCAAAAGCATTAGCAGGAAATATTCCCACCTCTGTAGTTTGCTGTCGATAAAGACCTTTAGGTTCGTTCAAATATGCCCCTGACCATTGAAATCCATTATGTTCTCCTTCTATAGGAGCATAGTTGGCTAAATCTGAGGTAATCGTTGGTCCAAAGTAAAATGGAGTAATAGTTCCAGCTCTACATGAGTATTCCCACTCTGCTTCAGTTGGTAAGCGATATTGTTGTTGCGTATGTCGAGAAAGTCTTTTACAAAACTCCATCGCATCATACCAAGAAACTTGTTCAACTGGATGATGATCCCCCTGAAAGTAGGCAGGGTTAGGATTTAATGATGTATCTATCTGTGGTAAATCAGCAACAGCCAGCCATTGAGACTGAGTTACTGGATATTTACTTATCCAAAAATCAGATACCTTTACTTCATGTTGGGGTCCTTCAATATTGAATCCATCTAATGATTGATCCCATACTTGATACCAGTCTCGACCAATTTCTGTTTCGGGAGAACCCATGATAAATGATCCTCCAGGAATCAGCACCATTTCTAAAATTACATTAGGGGCTAATTTTTCTTCTTGCGATTGTGCAATTTTCTGAGAAGTTTGAATAATATTACCACTAGTATCAACAGTTACTGTTTTAAAACTAAACATAAAATGTAAATCTAAAATTCAATGATTATTCAGCGATGTACTTAAACAAAATATGTGAATTGCGTTGATAGTTATATAAAGATTTTTTATTGTTTGGTAGTTCTTCAACGCTTCCTTTTATAAAACCATGTTCCTGAAACCAGTCAATGGTTTGAGTTGTCAGTGCTAATAGTTGAGTTTTACCCTGCTTACTCGCTAACTGAATAATATATTCAAGCAATTTATCTCCTCGTTTACCACCCCGATATTTTGGATCAACAGCAAAACAAGCCAACTCACCAATTTGAGGATTGTCGGTATCATACAAAGCTGCACAGGCAATAACTTTTTGGTCACGGGTGATAATATAAAAATTATTGATTTCCATTTCCATGTGTTCACGAGAGCGTTTCACTAATATGCCTGCCTCTTCAAATGGACGAATTAAATCCAAAATGCTATTGATGTCTTCGATATTTGCTGCACGTAGGCATTCAAACTCTTTTGCAGAAATCATACTGCCCACACCATCTCGTGTATAAAGCTCAAGCAGTAGAACTCCATCAGTTTCTGCATTAAGCAAGTGAATACGCTCAATACCAGCCTCTATAGCTTCGATTGCAGAGGAGAGAATCTCATGCTGATAACCTTGGGCTTCATCTAAGGTTAATTTTTGTGGTAAATCTAAAGACTCATGGCTTAGAAAGATTAATTTATCAGCTTTGAGAGCTTTTGCTGTAGCAATTGCCACGTGTTCGTAGCATAGATTGTAAGCCTCTCCAGTTGGAGAATACCCAATAGGTGACAATAGAACAATATTTTCAGAGTCAAGCTGTTGTTCTATTAGAGTATGGTTTATCCGACGGATTAGTCCAGTAAAACCATAGTCAATACCGTCATGTATTCCCATTGGACGAGCTACAATAAAATTACCAGATATAATACCTAGTCCTTTACTGGAGACTGAGGGGCGATTTAAGATATGTGTCAGTACATTTTCAATACGAATACGAAGAAAGCCAATGGCTTCTTGGGCAGCAAGCAAAGTTTGAACATCTGTGACACGAATACCTTTGTGTATTAAAATTTGAGTATTAGTACGGTGCAGACGTTCATTAATTTGTGGTCGTGTCCCATGTACAAGAACAAGTTTTGCTCCCAAACTGGAGATAATTGCTAAATCCTGCATAATTTGATAGAACTGTTTACTAGCAATAACTTCACCAGAAAAAGCAATCACAAAGGTTTTTCCTCGATAATAGTGAATGTAAGGAGCCGCTTCACGGAAAAACAAGACACTCCTATCAGTGTTAATTTTATCTTGCACTCTTGGTGTATCGATATGTAGAGAATGAATAGGTGACATTCTACAAAAAAATAGAGATTAATAGGTTCATGAAAGTTATTTTGAAAAAAAAATTTATTTTTAAACGGCAATATTATAAGATAAATCCCTGAACTTTCCCCTATTGGGTAATAAACTTAAATTCAGAGCCTGTGCAATTAGCCAGTAAATCACTGTATCCGCAGGAATTACTGGACACTGTGCCATGACTTCCAATTCACACAATATGTTTAGAATTTTGGCTCCTGTGCCGACAATAACAATTGTCTGACTATCAGGAGCAGCAGTTTTTACGAATTGAACAGATTATCATTATTAGTCAAAGAAAGCATAATCCAATATTTTTTTTCGATCTGCTTGGGAAAGTTGATAGTTTAATCCTCCAGCTTCATTTTTGTTCATTAAATCGAGAATATCCTGTTGGTATGCTGAATCAATATTTGCTTCTTGACAGCGTACTGGACTACCTAAACTGGCAAAGAAATTTTCAATAGCATTTATTGTTTTGTCCACATCGGATGTGTCAAATAAACTTTCACCTAATTTGGCAATACGATGATGAGCACGATCACGCATTAGTTTTAACCAAGCAGGATAGATAATTGAAAGGGTAGCACCATGAGCCGTATTGAACAGCACCGATAAATTATGGGCTAATATATGTACTCCCCAGTCCGGTGAAATACGACCATAGGTTGTCATATTATTAAGTGCATTCGTAGCTGCCCACATAATCTTAGAGCGTAGATCTAGGCTCCCCAGATCATTCATCAATGCTTTACCATAAAAAAGTCCTTCTTGGATAATAGCAATAGTAAAACGATCAGATAAAGTTGCATCTCCCTCTCCAAACCACGCTTCGAGACAATGGGAAATCAGATCAACGATGCCATAGGCTGTATAGTTAGTTGGTACTGAGAGTGTATAACTCGGATCGAGATAGGAATGAGTTGGATACATAAAGTTATGCCTGAATCCCAGTTTTTGTTTGGTGTAGGGATTTTGGATTACAGCTGCTGAATTCATTTCTGTTCCTGTGGCAGCCAAGGTTAATATAGCCAAAATGGGAACGGCTTTTTCAGGTTTATGATTACGAGTCATGATAGTCCACGGGTCACACTCATCCACCACACAAATTGCAATCACTTTCGCTGCATCAATCACACTCCCACCACCAATCGCAACTACCATATCAATACCATTTTCCCGACCTATTTGTGCTATTTTAGAGACACACTCAACGGTAGGATTTGAACGAATTCCACCATACTCCGTTATTTTAATGTTGTGTTGTTTAAGATTATCAACTGTATCGGAGTAACTACCATTTTTGAAAGTAGATCCACAACCATAAACCAACAAAGCATGGGAGCCAATTTGTTCAGCGTGCTTGCCTAATTGGTTTACGGAATTTTGTCCAAAATGCAGTTGTGTGGGAATATATGCGGTAAAATTGTTCATTGCTATTTGTTTGTCCATTATTCCATTATTCCATTATTAACGAGTTATTTATTTTTGGTGTGAATATATTCAAACTTCTTCATATATTCAGCAAATGTTTGATTTACATTAGTTAAATCAAGGTTAAATTCCTCTAATGAATAACTATACTGGCCGTGTTTATATCGAGGGTTATTTTTCATATATTGTCGTACATTTTCCTCCATGGTTTGAGTCAATTCATAGCCAAAGTGATTATAGATGTGTCGTACAGTTTCAAGAGGATTCTGTACCAAGTGATTGAAGTCAAGGTCATAAATTCGTACATCTTCTATTGTTTCCCGTGCTTTCATACCTTGTTTAACTTGGTTAGAGAGAATTCCTAATATTTCTTGACCAATCGCCTGTAAATCCAGGTGATCGGAATATACAGGTCTCAGATTTTTAATTAGTTGACAGTAGGAAGCGATCACCTGTAATGGATCACGATGAGTTTGAATGAAACAGGCATCTGGAAAAACAGTTTTTAAGGCAGATAGGTCCCCTAAATGAAAAGGGTTTTTCAAAACCCAGCGATTAGAAGTAAAATGCCAATCTAAGAGTTGGAGTTGTTGACGGTAATACTCATAAACTGGAACCATATTCTGCTTCCCAAGCCAAGCTGTGTAAGACGGGATTTGAGTTAAGAAACTAAAGCTGGTGCAGGCAAAATCGTTTTGTAATAGCCAAACACACTCTTCTGGGGCACAAGCATCATATTTATGCATGGCTGTGGATTCTGGAGTAAAGAACTCATAATTCTTAAAAGCATCTTGGGTTTGCTTGATTCGGGAATCCTGTTCATAGGTATTAGGATCGGGTGAGGGATAAGGAATATATCCCTGCCACAAAGGCAACCATCGAACTGACGGATCCTGACAAAGTAAGTTATGCAAATAGGTTGAACCTGTACGAGGTAATCCTAAAATAAATAAAGGTTGCTTAATAGGAGTATTGAGAATATCTGGATGGCGTTTTAGTTCGGCTTGAATTTGAAGGCGGTTAGATAGTAGCCGAATGATTAATTCTTTTATGAACTTCTGCCCCATTCCATGCAATCTTGCTTCTTGGTGGATTGCCTCTAAAAGTTTTTCAAGACCTATTAAGAAACGTTCATCTCCAAAGTCTTTTAATCCAGTTTTTTCTTGAGCAGTAGTTAATAATAAGTCTTGACTGAGGTTATTCATGTTTGGAGATTTTTGATCAGAAGAAGATATTTCCCCTTGTCTCGTCTTGGCATATTTTTGAATTGTTTGAGACAAAACCTGAATATGGGGTTGATGCCACATGGTGACGTGATCTCCTGGCACTTCCTCAAGGATAAGATTAGGAATTACTTCAAACCAAGGCTTTTCATGGAAGCGATCATAATAAATATCACGAATTTTTGCCGCTATATAAACTGCTGGGCCCTCATATTTCTTCAGCTGATAATTGACATTCATAGTGCGTAGCTTAACAAAAATCTCCCAAAATTTTCGCCATTCTTGATTAGTGGAGTTGACAGGCATCATCTCTTGAATCCAGGGTGAATGGCTTAGGAAATACTGTAACTGTTTCTCAAAACTATTGAGTTGGAGATAATCATTCAAGTGACTTTCACCGTTGGGTTTTGGTGTCCGTAGATCAGCGTAATACACCATTGCGTCTAAATCTGTGCCGAAATCCGGGTTATTCCAATTGGGTTTGTCAGCATCCGTCTCCCAGTGAGGTTTATCGATCAGAGCAAGAAAAGCTACTTTTTCCCCTACAGTGGTTAGTTGTTGTGCCATTTCATAGGTAGCATATACCCCACCGCTGTAACCGCCTAAGAAATAAGGTCCCTGCGGTTGTACTTGACGTACTGCTTCGAGGTAGTAGTCAGCAAGTTCTTCTATAGTTTGACAATCTACTAACTCATCTGTCCACTTAGGATGCTGAATACCGTACAAAGGTTGATCTGACGGTAAGCAATTAGGTAAATTAACATAGTTGTGTATTGTCCCTGCAATCGGATGCACCAAGAAGATTGGTGTAACTCCTGCACTCCCTTCACGGAATTTAACAATACAGGGGGGTAATTGAGTTGAGTTGCGAGCCGACTGAGGAGTAATAATTTGAGCAAGTTCTGCAATAGTATTTGCGTTAAGTAGATCGTTGATAGTCAGATCTTTTTTGAGCGTTTGTCGCAGTTTTTGCAGGATTTGCACAATGATCAGAGAGTCACCACCTAAGTCAAAGAAATTATCGTCAATGCCAATCCCCTTAACTCCTAAAACCTGTTCCCAAATAACAGTAATTGCTTTTTCCGTTTCTGTTTGGGGGGCTGCAAACTTCTGGCTCAACAGTGGTCTTTCAAATAAGATTGCAGCTTCCAATTCATCTTCTGCATCATTTTGTTTAAGCAAACTACGTTGATATTCGACACCAAGAGTTGAAACTATAATTTGTGGTATCTGGCTTTGTAGTGTTTGAACTAAACATTCAACCCCTTCTTGAGGTAAAATAGCCGCTTCTAAGATTGCTTCTAGTTTTTGGGCTTGTCGCTGTTTTGCTTGCCGTGCATCTTGATTTTCTTTAATACTATAGGCAGAATCTATGTACTTTAAAACGTAGTTGTCTATAGCCACAACCTCGACTCCATCAGGGCTGATGAATGATAGGTTAATGCTCCAATCTCGCCCTTTTAAGGTACGGCTTGTATAAGAATAAAATTTGCTTGGTAGCGGTCCCTTTATTTGTACTCGTTCGTAGAAATACGGTAGATAAGTGCTATCTGCCTTGAAAAATGGTAATTGACTGGTAAGTTCATTAGGTAAGACATCTGCTACTACATAGGTAGCCGTATCTACCATCGAGGGATGAAATTTATATTGTTCTAAGTCATGCACAAACTCAGCTGGAAGTTCCATGAGAGCTAAGTTGTGATCGTCACTAGCTTTCCGCCATTTTATATTACTGAGCCAGCGGGGACCATAGTGAGTATAGTCTGGTAATGCCTGTAGATCTGGAACGATCATATTGAGATTACAACTGGCTTCCAGTTTATTAATATCATATTTCACAGTTTCTGGAAAATTCGGTGACACAATTTTTCCTTGGGCGTGTTCTACCCATTCACCCGAATCAGCATTTAACGTCTGAATCGAAAATGACATTTTTTCTGATTCAACTTCTGGTTTTAAAATAACCCGTAGTTCTTTTTGATCTCCTTCAATAAATAAGAATTGTAGAAAATAAACATCTTGTAACTCAACTATAGACTGACCACTGTGAAGCTCATAAACTGATCTTGCAATTTCAAGGTAAGCCGTTCCCACCAAACTAGGTAAATTTAAAACTATATGCTCACCAACAATCCAATGAATTTCGGGTTTAAGTGTCCCAATATAAACTTCTTGGTTTTTTTCAACAATGCACTTATCAAATAAATGATGGTTAAGGGCTTTAATTTCCAGAATTTTATTCTCAAGTCCGTATTGAGCAGTTTCTACAGCCATCCCCACCTGTTGCCAGGCATCCCAGTTAATACTTAAGGTCAGTCGATCATGCTTGAGTGTTTGGACTTGGGCATAAGCATCTAAAAAGTTATTTGCCCCGCAATAGTCAATTTGTCCTCCTGTGCCTAATATTGATTCCAAGGAAGAACACAGCAACATAAAATCAAGTGGTTGATCCTTCAGTAAAGTATCGAGAATAATAGTTCCTTCTACTTTAGGAGCTAATACTCGTTGAGCAACATTGCGGGTTTTCAGCTGCATGACACCACCGCCAGGAAGCCCCGCTGTGTGAATTACTCCATGAATCACACCAAATTTTTGTCGGGCTGTGGCGATCGCATCAGTCATTTCAGCCACATTTGTTACATCAGCACTGAGTAGCAAAACCTCTGATCCTTCAGCTTCAAACTTTTGAATCTTCGAGATTTTAAGGCTAGTAGGATCATCTTCTGTATGGGTTGTTAACCAATCATGCCACTGGGTACGCTCAGGCAGAGACGATCTCGAAATCAACACTAATTTAGCCTGTACTGTTTTCGCAAGATATTCGGCGAAGACTAAGCCCATACCTCCCGTACCACCAGTGATCAAATAAACGCCTTGAAATTTAAAGGGAAGTTCATCAAAATTAGGTGGCTCTAAGGATATCTGTTCAAACGTTTCAATCCAGCGAGAATTTCCACGATAAGCAATCAGTTGGTCAGGAACATCATGTTGTAACTCAGTAATAAGTTGGGTGATAACTTTAGTATAGTCTTGAGTTGCAAGGACGACATCAATACTGCGACAGCGGATATTGTCATACTCTTGGGAAATAACACGTACTGCTCCAATAAGTGTAGCTTTTTCAGGGACGATCATTTCTTCTCCAGTGACATTCTGTAAGTGATTAGAAATCACTAGAAAATTAATATCAGTCTCTATATTTTGTTCTCCTAGAGCTTGTACTAAGTACAGTAAGCTATAAAACCCCATATCTTCAGAATGTTGAACCTGTTTCAGAGTTTCCTCTAAGGTTTCTTTAGCTACTTGTGGTGGTGTCACCGTCCACAAATGTATAATTGTTTTAGGAAATAAATTGTGTTCCTGAAGTGATTGAATAACTGTCCGATAATCCGCTGAATCAACAGGATTAATTGTATATATATTGTTTTCAATTTGTGCAAACTTTTCCCCAGACTTAACTATAATAATATTCTGATTTTGGATTGTTAATTGCTGAACCAGTTGAGAGCCTAAACCAACATTATCAACAAAAACCAAGATAGGGAATGCGATCGCACTTAGCTCTTTAGTGGGTAAATTAGACCGTTTCCAAGAGGGTTGATAAAACCAGTCGTTAATATCAGACTTTTTGTTTTGATAAATTTGTTCTAATTTCTGTTTTTTCGGTTCAATCCAATACCTTTGGCGTTCAAAAGGATAAGTGGGTAAGGGAACTCGATAATGTTGTTCTTTGCCATAAAACGTCTCCCAATCTACTTCGGCCCCAGCAAGCCATAATTTACCCAAAGTTTTCAGCAATAATGTTAGATCAGCAGTATCTTCTTGAGGATGCCGTAGCGATGTTAACGTGATCTGCTCAGAGGTTTTTTGAGGGTGACGCTTGGTTAAGGTGCTAAGAGTACTTCCTGGTCCGACTTCGAGCAAAATTTGTTCTGAATTCTCAAAAAACAGAGTTAAACCATCGGCAAACCTTACACAAGAACGTAAATGTTGCCCATAGTAATGAGGATCAGTCGCTTTCTCTGATGTAATCCAGGTCCCCGTCAAATTAGAAACAAACGGAATTTTGGGAGGATTTAACTTTACTGTCTTAAGTACCTTAATGAAGGGGTCTAAGATTGGCTCCATCATCGCTGAATGAAAAGCATGAGATGTATGTAAAAGCCGTCCTTCGATGCCTTTGTTTACCAGTTGTTCTGCAAAATTTGTAATGGCATCAGTCATCCCTGAAACTACGCAATTAGTTGGGCTGTTAATGGTAGCAATCTCTAGGCCTGTACCAACGAGCATAGGTTTAACTTCTTGTTCAGGTAAGGGAACTGCCAGCATCGATCCCTCAGGCATTGACTGCATGAGTTTTCCCCGTTGAGCAACGATCATCAAAGCATCTTCTAGGGAAAAAACTTTGGCAATGGTAGCAGCCACATATTCCCCTACGCTATGACCGATCAGGGCAACTGGTTGAATCCCCCAGGAAATCCAAAGTTTTGCCAGAGAATATTCAATGGCGAATAAGGCTGGTTGAGTAATTGAAGTTTGTTTTAGTTGCTCAGTGGCAACGGCAATCTGCTCATGAGTTGGATAAAGAATTTCCCGTAAATCTAAGCCAAGGTGTTGAGTGAGTAGTTGGCAACAATGATCAAGATGTTCTCGAAAAACAGTTTCAGTTTCATAAAGTTCTTTAGCCATATTTACATACTGAGAACCTTGACCAGAGAACATAAAAACAACGGAACGGGGTTTAACATCACCACTATTAGTTAACGTTAGTTTGCCGGCTTGGGAAACTACAACATCGCCTAAACTATTATTATCGTCTAATACCACAATCCGACGATGCTTAAAGGCTTTTCGTCCTAAGGCAAGGGTATAACCCACGTCTTCTCGGTTGAGTTCGGGATGTTTATCTAAATGATAGACCAAGTTGGTCGTCATGGTTTCTAGGGCAGTGGGTGTTTTGGCAGATAGTAAGAAGAGTTGTTGACGACGTTGGTTAGTGCGATCAGTTTCCTCTGGTACATCCCATTCTTCTAATACTACATGGGCATTTGTGCCACCCATCCCAAAGGAATTTACTCCAGCTCGTCGGGGGTTGCTACCATTATGTTCCCAAGCCTTTAACTTTGTATTGACATAGAAAGGACTATTCTCAAAATCGATCTGAGGATTTGGCGTTTCAAAATGTAAACTTGGAGGAATTTGTTTATGCTTCAAAGCAAGCACTGCTCTAATTAAGCCAGCTACTCCCGATGCTTCACTCAAATGACCAATATTGCTCTTCAAAGAGGCGATCGCACAGTATCTGTTCTTTGCGGTTTTTGCTCGAAATGCTTGAGTTAGTGCCGCAATTTCTATCGGGTCTCCCAGAGAAGTTGCTGTACCATGAGATTCAATATAAGTGATACTTTCAGGATCAATATCTGCCACATCTTGAGCTTGGTAAATAACTCTCGCCTGAGCATCCACACTTGGCGCACTATAACTAACTTTCAAGTTGCCATCATTATTAACCGCAGAACCTTTAATAACAGCATGGATATGATCACCATCAGCTACTGCTTCATCTAACATTTTCAGAACAACAATTCCTACTCCATTGCCCCAAAGAGTTCCTTTACCTTGAGCATCAAAACTGCGACAATGACCATCTGGTGAAAGAACAAGACCTTCTTCGTAAAGGTATCCTTCTTTTTGAGAACCGAGATAAGATACCCCTCCAGCTAAAGCAATTTCACACTCTCCATTTAGTAAACCTTGGCAAGCTATATGGACTGCTACTAAACTCGTTGAACAGGCTGTAGATAAATGAATTGCCGGACCAGTTAAATTCAATTTATAGGCAACCCTTGTCGTCAGTGATTCAGGAACATTCCCCGCAAACACTAATGACTCTTTTGAACTATTCATATGACCGGCATACACTTGATTTCCATAGATAATGTCATTCAGCAAGTACAGGCTGAGGGAAGATCCTCCGTAAATACCAATAGTATGTTTCGATTTCCCTGCTTGGTATCCAGCATTTTCCAAGGCTTCCCAAGCACATTCAAGGAAAACCCTTTGTTGAGGATCCATGTATAATGCTTCCTTAGCACTGTAATCAAAGAAAAACGCATCAAATTTTTCTAAATCAGGTAACGTTGGCGATGCTTTCACATAGTTGGGATTGTTAATAATATTGGGAGAAACTCCTGCTAACAATAATTCTTCATCGGAAAAAAAAGTGATAGATTCCCAACCACTTTTAACGTTATGCCACAATTCATCAACATTTGTTGCACCGGGAAAACGCCCTGCCATACCGATAATGGCTACTGCTGATTGATCGATAGAGTCCATTTGATTTAATGTCATAAGTTCAAGTTTCTTTATAATTTAACAATCCCAAAAAATACCAATAGACTTGTTGTGAAACAAAAATAAAATTTACTGAAATTTCTTATAGCATAAAGTCTTTCCTTATAGCAGAAAGTCTTTGATAATTACTTGAAATATCGCTCTAATCTTTTCCTCATAAAGGCTACATAGATTTTTGAGCCTTGTTATACAATAAGGCCCATGGTTGTTATGCAATAAGGCCAATGATTTTACTGGACAATTATTGTTATTATATTTTGTAAATGATGCTTAAAATGCGGAAAATTAATTAATTTCTTTAATTTCTGTTGTCTTAAAGATATAGCACTTGAACAGCTTGCTAAATAAAGATTATAGGTGATTTGTTGCTATCCGTTCCTAAGATCAAATGTTAATCTCTATTATTAAATATTATTAAATACTTAAACAATATTAGCAGAGTATTTTAATTCCACTTGAGAGTGTCAAATTCTGAAATATCTAGTCATCTGTCAAATCTAAAAGTTTCGGTTTATGCTTTTATCAACTGTTATACAGTTAGATCGTTTAAATCTGATAATATTGTTTTTAGTTTAGTCAGCCCAATATCCTTATAACATACAGAACTCTTGTATAATAAGTCTCAAGAATTTATGTACCCTTTATAGGGAAAAGATCAAAACGACATTTGAAAAAATTGTCAAAGACTTTATGCTATAAGCAAATTTGTAGCAAGTCTAATATTTATTTTTGCTAACTTACTCATTATTCATAATAGAACCCCATGATACAACCCATAGTTAATAAACAAAAAATTGAACAAAAGTTCAACAACTCTTCCATATTAGATACAGAAATTGTTGCCATCCATCCTTTGTCTATAGTTCAGAAACGTTTATGGGCTATTTATCAGTTTGTTCCACAAAACACAGCATATAACCGATACAGTGCTTTGAGACTCAAATGTTCTTTAGATTTAAACCGATGGAAAGAAACCTGGCAAACGATTATTCAACGTCACCCAATCCTGCGTACTGCTTATGGTCAAGATAATACGGGAAAAGCCGTGCAATTTGTACACAAAGTAGCTGATGTCCCCATGCAAGTTATTAATGCGTCAACTTGGTCACCAGAACAGTTAGAAAAAGAAATACTTGATTGTGCTGATCGCCTTCATGATCTTGAAAAGGGAAAAGTTATCGCTCTTGATTTATTCCAAATCGGTGAGACAGACTTTATACAAGTTTTAACGGTTCATCAAATTGCGGCGGATGAGGTGACGCAAGATTTACTGCTGAAGGAATTTCATCAACTCTATTTAGGTCATGAACTTGATGAAGCCTTAGCTTATAGCGACTTTGTTAACTGGGAATTAGATTTTATTGATTCGACTCAAGCTCAAGTACATCAACAATATTGGCAAGATAAGTTAGCAGGTGAGTTGCCTATTCTAGCATTACCTACAGACAAGCCAAGACCAAAAGTTTTTTCCTTTAATGGCAATTCCTATTTCTTAAAACTTGATCAAGATTTAGTTTTACGATTAAAAAATATAGCAACTGAAAATATCACTATTTCCTCTATAGCTCTAGCAACTTTCTATGTACTTTTACATCGCTACTCTAGTCAAGAAGATATTCTGATCACAGTGCCAATGGAGAATCGAGGAGGTCAAGAAGGATTTGAAGATATAGCAGGTCATTTTACAGACTTAGTGGCATTACGTGTGAATCTGACGAAGGATATTACATTTGCAATGTTACTTGAACAAGTAAATCAAGCTATTTCAGAAGGGCTAAATCATGAAGGAGTTAATGCTTTCTCAACGAAACTAGTTAAGCATCTTGATTTACAACGAGATTTTAGTCAAATACCTGTTTCCTCAGTCATGTTTAACTGGCGAAAATTACCTGGGTCTGACCTTGACAAGTCACTAGAGTCTCATCATAAATCATTGCCCTTTGAGTTTTATTCTTTGGAGGAACAACGAGGGGTAGAATGTGACATTAAACTCAGTTTTATTGATGTTGGTTCTGAATTGACGCTTCTTTGCAACTACAACTCGGATTTGTTTAGTGCTGAAGCTATTGAACGAATAGCAGATCATTATCTCAACCTATTAGAGAGTGTCATTAATACACCAAAAGCCTCCGTTCATCAGCTTTCTCTCATCACTGAGAAGGAACAGTATCAGTTATTAACAGAATGGAATAATACATCAGCTAACTATCCTCAACATCAGTGCATTCATCAGTTATTTGAGGAGCAAGTTAGAAAAACACCTGATGCGATCGCAGTTGTCTTTGAGCAAGAATTTCTAACTTATCAAGAATTAAATAACCGTGCCAATCAATTGGCTAATCATTTGCAAAGTTTGGGCGTACACCGAGAGTCTTTAATAGGTATTTGTATTGAGCGTTCCTTAGATATGATCGTGGGGTTGTTAGGTATTCTCAAAGCTGGGGCAACTTATGTTCCCCTAGATCCTAACTATCCAATAGAACGAATCAAATATATTTTAGATAGCTCACAGGCAAAATTTTTAATCACATCAAGTCAGATATTAGAGAAATTACCTCACCACCAAGTCCAACTAGTTTGCTTAGATCAGGAATGGTCAAATATTTCCCAAAAATCCCAAGAGAATCCTGATAATCAGGTAATACCCCAACAGTTATGTTATGTTATTTTTACTTCTGGCTCAACAGGTGAACCTAAAGGTGTAGAAATTGAACACCGCTCTTTAGTAAATTTCCTTTGGTCAATGCGATCAGAACCAGGTTTTACCGATCATGATTGTTTAGTTGCTGTTACTACGATTAGTTTTGATATTCATACCCTAGAACTATATCTCCCCCTAATTACGGGAGGAAAAGTTGTTTTAGCGAGTTCTTCAGTCGCAGCAGATGGTCTTAGTTTAGCAAAATTAATCACTGATCATAATGCCACAGTAATGCAAGCAACTCCGGCAACTTGGCGTATTCTTTTAAGCACTGATTGGTCAGGAAAAGAAAACTTAAAAGCAATTTGTGGTGGGGAAGCCTTACCCCAAGAACTCGCTAATCGCCTCTTAGAAAAAGTCGGATCTTTATGGAATATTTACGGACCGACAGAAACCACAGTTTGGTCAACAACTGGGCAAATTAAGAAAAATCGTGTCACTGATCATTCCCACATAAATGAGTCTATTGGTCGTCCCATTGCCAATACCAAAATTTATATACTAGATTCATCTCTACAACTATTGCCTATCGGGGTGCCTGGTGATCTATATATTGGTGGAGAAGGTGTGGCACGGGGTTACTTCAAACGTCCTGATTTAACTAGAGAACGCTTTTTACCGGATCCATTTGTACCTAATTCACGTATATATTATACCGGAGACTTGGCACGTTATTTACCCGACGGTAACATTGAATATTTAGGAAGAATTGATAACCAAGTTAAAATTCGAGGTTTTCGTATTGAATTAGGAGAAATCGAAACAGCACTAGAAAAATATCATCATGTTGATCAATGTGTGACGATTGCTCGGCAAGATGATACAGGCAATGAACGTTTAGTTGCTTATATTATTCCAAAACAAGATACTCAAGTTGACATAGCTAGTGAAGTAAACAAAAGAGTTTTTCAGGATGAAGAACAAAACATTCTACAAGAATGGCAAATTGCATGGGATAATGCCTACAATCAAACCCAAATGGCACAAGAGTCGACATTAAATATCTCAGGTTGGGATAGTAGCTATACGGGAGAGCTAATTCCGGCTGAAGAAATGCGGGAGTGGGTAAATAGTATTGTTGATCGTATTAAACAACATCAACCCCAACGGGTTTTAGAGATTGGTTGTGGAACAGGTATGTTATTGCTACGGATTGCCCCAACTTGTGAATTCTATTTGGGGATTGATGCTGCCCAGCAAGGCCTAAATTATATTCAACAACAGTTAAATACTCAGCCTGGTAATTGGTCGCATATTCAGTTAAAACAGAGACTTGCCCATGATTTAAGCGAAATTCCGTCCCAATCCTTCGATACTATTGTGATTAACTCTGTAGTGCAATACTTCCCAAATATTGACTATTTGGTCACAGTCTTAGAGGAAGCGGTAAAAGTAGTTGCGTCAGGTGGCAGAATTTTCATTGGAGATGTTCGTAGTTTGCCTTTATTATCAGCTTTTCATAGTAGTGTTCAGTTTTATAAAGCCACTGATGATCTCTCCCTAGCACGTCTTAAACAGCAAATAGCAAAGGATCAACAACTTGATCGAGAATTGGTAATTGATCCAGCTTTTTTTACCGCTTTACAAAGTTATTTACCGGAAATTACTCAAGTCGAGATTCAACTCAAACGTGGCTTTGCCCATAATGAAATGACAAAGTTTCGGTATGATGTTGTTCTCCATGTGGGCAGCGAAGTAATACCACAATCAACGCAAGCGTTAGACTGGGCGTGCGATCAACTGACAATTGATCAGGTGATGAGTACCTTAAAAACAAGTGAACCTGCTAATTTTGTTGTTCGTAATGTACCTAATGCACGCTTAGTACGTGATCTTCAATTACTCAAATTACTGCAAAGTGATCAGGATATTCAGACGGTTGGGGAATTACGTCAATCTCTGAATCAACAGTTATCAATGGGGATTGAACCAGAATCCTGGTGGCTATTAAAGATTCCCTATAGCATTGAGATTAATTTTGCAACTGATGCCTTAGATCATTATGATGTTTACTTTCACCATCAGACTAAAAAGTCAGCACAACCATTGCCCAGAGAAACTTCTGATCGTCAACCAACTCAAACCTGGAATATGTATGCCAATAACCCGGCTTTCGGACAATTTGCCATTAGTTTAGCCCCTAAACTACGGGATTATTTAAGTGATAAGCTACCGGATTATATGATTCCGTCAGCATTTGTTGCATTGACGAGTTTTCCACTCACCCCCAATGGCAAAATTGATCGGCGAGCATTACCCAATCCTGAATTTTTACAATCATCTCAGGACATTGGTTTTGTTGCCCCACGTAATGAGGTTGAGCAACAAATAGCACAAATTTGGTCAGAGGTTCTAGGGGTTGCACCAATTGGGATTTATTATGACTTCATTCAACTGGGTGGTCACTCCCTTTTAGCAATTCAAATCATGGTGCTGATTCAATCTCGGCTTCATGTACAGCTACCTGTACATAGTTTGTTTGAGTCTCCAACTGTTGCTGAATTGGCAGCTTTAGTTCGTGCAACAGAAGGTGTTACAACTGGAGCAGATATTCAGCCGATCAAGCGATCGCAATCCTTACCACTATCAGTAGGACAAGAACAACTTTGGTTCCTCCACCAACTCACCCCAGAAGTACCAACCTATAACGAAGATGTCACAATTATATTTAACGAATCTCTGAATATTCCTGCACTAGAAAAAAGTTTTACGGAACTTATTCAGCGTCATGAGGTATTAAGAATGACTTTCCCAGCCGTTGACGGTCAACCCTATCAAAAGATTCAGCCACCATTTCCTTTTAATATTTCGGTTGTTGATTTACGTTCATATCCTGAAAGTGAACGGGAAGCCAAAGCCTTTGAATTAGCAACCCAGCAACTGCGAATTCCTTTTGATTTAGCTAATGGTCCGTTAATTCGTGCCACAGCGACACAATTAACAGATAACCATTACCACCTGAATATTGCCATGCACCACATTCTATTTGATGGGGAATCAGGAAATGGGGTACTATTTCCTGAACTAAAATTGCTATATACTTCATTCAATCAAGATCAAGCCTCACCTTTACCAGAATTAACTCTTCAGTATGCAGATTTTGCTACATGGCAACGAAAGTGGCTGCAAGGAGAGTATGTGTCGAAGCAACTGTCTTACTGGCAGACCAGATTAGAATATACGCCACAACTTAATTTCCCGACAGATCGCCCCCGCACCCCCCAAACATCATCAACTGGTTCCTGGTTGGAGGTAGAATTTTCTCAAGAACTCACCGAAAAACTAAAAATTCTTAGTCGTAAAGAGAGTGTTACCCTTTATATGACTCTGGTAACAGCTTTGCAAATTTTATTGTATCGCTATACAGCACAGGAAGATATTGTATTAGGGACAGTTGCATCACAACATAACCGTGCCGAATTGCGAGGCATGATCGGATATTTCTTAAATACGCTGTCTTTACGTAGTGATTTAAGTGGAAATCCTAGTTTTCGAGAACTGCTGAAGCGAGTACGGAAAACAGTATTAGAAGCCTACGCAAACCAAGACATTCCTTTCCAAGAGGTAGTCAATGCTTTTGCTACAAATCGCCAAGTGGGCGATAATCCTTTATTCCAAATTGTTTTTGCTTTTCAACCACCTGTTGTAGAAGATCAATCAGGCTGGAATATTCAGCAATTTATGCTTGACAATGGATGCTCTAAATTTGATATTTCCTTTCTGTTAGAAGAGCGCTTACAAAATATTTCTAGCAAAATTGTCGGTAAAATTGAGTACAAAACCGATTTATTTGATAAACCAACAATTGAGAGACTGTTATCTCACCTGCTGAATTTACTCGAAGGTATTGTTGCTAACCCTGATCAAAATATTGCTCAATTACCTCTACTTACTAAAGCAGAACAGCATCAGTTGGTAGTTGAGTGGAATGAGACAGAGGTAGATTACCCAATCAACCAACGTCTTCATGAACTCTTTGAAGTTCAAGTTAAAAAAACTCCCGATCAAATCGCCGTTGTTTGTGGCGATCAACGGCTCACTTATCATGAGTTAAATTGCCGTGCAAATCAACTGGCAAATTATTTGCAAAAACAAGGTGTGAAACCAAATACCTTAGTAGGGATTTCTGTAGATCGCTCGCTCGAAATGGTAATTGGTTTATACGGCATTATCAAAGCAGGGGGAGCTTATTTACCAATTGATCCTACGTATCCGATTGAGCGGATAGAATATATGCTGGAAGATTCTCAAGTACCAATTTTGCTGACCCAGCATCATATGCAAAAACGTCTCAGCCATTACGCAGGTCAAGCCTTGAGTCTTGACGAAGATTGGGCGATTGTAGCAATCGAAAATGACCAAAATTTGCCTACAACAGTCGGTCCCAATGATTTGATTTATGTTATTTACACATCAGGTTCAACTGGTCAACCTAAGGGGTCGGGTATTTATCATCGCAGTGTCAGCAACGTTGTCAATTGGTTTATTAACTACATTAATATTACACCTGAAGATCGTGTCTTAATTGTTTCTTCATTCAGTTTTGACATTACCCACAAAAACTTTTACGCACCGTTGATTATGGGAGGACAAATTCATCTGCTACCATCCGTACGCTATGATCCACAATTCGCTCGTGATTTAATTGCAAAACATCAAATTACCTGGGTTAATTGCACTCCTGGTGTCTTCTATCCTCTGACGGAGCCGAAGAATGAGATTACTTATAAAAAGCTCACTTCCCTACGGTATGCTATTTTAGGGGGTGAACCGATTTCTATTTCTCAACTCTGGGATTGGTTAGAATCGGATGATTGCCATGCCAAGATTATCAATAACTACGGTCCTACAGAATGTACGGATTTATCCACAACTTATTTAGTGGAAAACCCCGCTCGTTATTTAGAGCGTCCGATACCTCTTGGTCATCCGATTTTTAATGTTCAACACTTTATTTTGGATAAATATTTACAACTTGTGCCGACTGGAGTCGTGGGTGAACTTTATATCAGTGGTGCTGGTGTAGGTTCTGGATACTTAAATCGTCCAGATTTGACAGCAGAACGCTTTATTGAAAACCCTTATCTTCCTGGTTTACGAATGTATAACACTGGAGATTTAGCACGATATTTACCCAATGGGAATATTGAATATTTAGGCCGGATAGATCACCAGGTTAAAATTCGTGGTTTCCGCATAGAGTTAGGGGAAATCGAAAATGCGATTGAACAGCATAGTGAAGTAAACCGTAGTGTCGTAATTGCCCGTGAAGATATTCCCGGAGATAAACGTTTAGTGGCTTATGTTGTTCCCCGATTAGAGTCTCTATTAGCTGATGAGCCTGTGATTGCTTCAACAGAAGAGTCAGCAAACCATAGTGAGGTTGACCGTGTGCTGGAAGAATGGGAAAATGTTTTCAACAATATCTATGATCAAAGTGGTCAAGATAAAGATTTAACCCTCGATTTAACGGGGTGGAATAGTAGCTATACCGGAGAACCTATTCCAGCCTCTGAAATGCAGGAATGGGTTAAGAATACAATCGCCCGAATTAAGCAATATCAAACGCAACAGGTATTAGAAATTGGCTGTGGTACGGGTATGTTATTACTCCAATTAGCACCGTCTTGTTCCCATTATTGGGGGACAGAATTATCTCAGCGAGTAATTAATGATTTACGCAGTCGGATTAATCAATTACCAGGCGATTGGTCACACGTTATCTTAAAACAGCAACAGGCTGAAAATTTTGATGGTATTGAACCACAATCATTTGATACTGTTGTGTTGAATTCGGTAATTCAGTATTTTCCTAGCATAGATTACTTGCTGACCGTTTTAGCAGGGGCTATTAACAGTCTTAAATCTACCGGAGGCACAATTTTTGTAGGGGATGTACGGAATTTACTATTGTTGGAAGCGTTCCATACTAGTATTCAATTGTCTCAATCTTCTGATGAATTAACATTGGAGCAACTTAAACGTCAGATTCAGAAGAAAACACAGTTTGATAAAGAATTGGTTATTGATCCAGCTTTTTTCAATGTATTACCTACCTATTTTCCCCAAATTACAGAGGTGAACGTGCAAATTAAACGGGGTATAGCACACAATGAAATGACTAAATATCGTTATGATGTTGTTCTGAAAGTAGGCGATCGCCACCCTTCTGCATCTTTAAGACTTCACCCGGAACAAGTTATTAATTGGCAATCTCATTCTATGACGATCACTGATGTGGTTTCTCAACTGAAAACAACTACACCCACAACGTTAATGGTGACAAATATTCCTAATGCTCGATTGGTTGAAGACTTGAAAGCGATGGAATTACTTAAAATCGATTCTAATCTGAAAACAGTTAGAGACTTGCACCAGAAACTTCAAGCGACCAAACTAAGAAGTATTGAACCGGAAGAATGGTGGAATTTAGACCTACTCTACGAAGTTGAAATTTTCCCCTCCGCCAATGCTTTAGATTGTTATGATGTAATATTCATACATAAAGAGAAAATCCAAGACTTGGGCAATGATTCTGTGGAAAAAACTCATGACTTAACTGTAAAACCATGGTCTGATTACAGCAATAATCCCCTATTTGCTCATGTAGCAGGTAAATTAGCACCACAACTACATAATTATCTCAGCGGGAAATTGCCTGACTATATGATACCATCGGCATTTGTTCTATTAGAAACATTGCCTTTAGCACCAACTGGAAAAGTTGATCGTCGTGCTTTACCAGTTCCCGAAATTGAACGAACTCAACTCAAAACTGCTTATGTTAAGCCACAAAATGAAATTGAATCAACCGTTGCAACAATTTGGCAAAAACTTTTACGTATCGATAAAGTTGGTATCCATGACAATTTCTTTGACTTAGGAGGACATTCTCTACTCATTGTCAAAGCAAGCTATGAGTTATCGGAAGTATTTGGGCAACAAGTATCGGTAGTGGAACTATTCCAATACCCTACTATTGCTAGTTTTGCAGAATATTTTGCCAAGAAAGCTAATCAAGAACCGATGTCAGTGGAAGCTAAATTTGAAGAAAGTCAAAAGTTAGCATCAAAACGACGTATGCGTCAAGCTACAAGAGATAAACGGCGACAACCGAGGGAGTAAATACAGAAACAAAAAACTTATCTACACTTTCGCAAATCTTGGAGTTAGAGGCTAAATCAGACTATTAAGGTATGAAAAGTAGGAAAATAGTTTCAATCAACAAACCTAAGTTTGAGATTGTCTATGACGTTTGACAATCTCAACCACAGTAGTCTTACTCAACCGCAATTGAGCCGCAATATGACGGTAAGAATACCCATCCTCCACCATCTTTAATACTTTAGGAGCAAGCCGATCTGACTTAGGACGTTGCCCCGGTCGCCGACCTAATATTTTTCCCCTTGCCTTAGCAGCCGCTAAACCAGAACGCACCCGCTCCCTAATCAAATCACGTTCAAACTCAGCTATTGACGACATAATAGTAGCAATCAACTTACCATGTGGTGTACGTAAATCAAACTGCATACCCGTAATTGCAATTAAAGAAACATCCCAACTATGCAAATCATTCAAAGTATGAATTAAATCAATAGTGCTACGTCCCCAACGATTTAATTCAGTCACCAAAATACCATCAATCTGGCGACGTTGAGCTAAAGCAATTACCTTGGCTCTTTCTGATAATTTATTAGAAAAACCAGAAGCAGTTTCCTTCCAAATACCAACAACTTCATATTTAGCTCTATGAGCATACTCAATTAAATCCTGTTCTTGCCGAGAACAAGATTGATCATGAGTGGAAACACGACAATAAATAGCGACTTTCAATGTACCAATTAAACCTATTGAGAATAAAATAGATAGAAAAACAGAGTGCGGTAAGAATAATAGTATCAGAGAAAGTTCACCTCTATTAGTACAAAATAAGCCGACAATTTGTTATTCAACAAGAGAAAGTTGTCAACATTCTTTATCCCAATTATCCCTTGTTTAAAATTTTCAGTATTGCTGATTCATTACGAATTTGATTAATTAGAGTATTTTAGCTACTCACTATTATCCTTATTTATCAAGGCTTACACCTCGATATTGTACGTTATTACATGAACCTTCGTTTACGTCTGAGATATAATACAGCAAATATATTTAATAACCTAAAAATTTACCATGGATGAACAACGTATTGCAGCCTATCTCAATTTAATTCAAGAATTGTTAAGTTGTCCAAATGGGGAAGAAGGGGCAATACTCAGCCGATCCTCTCAGTTGCTAGATGAGGGATTGGTGATCATGTGTCAACAGGTGGCAGAAATATTGAGGGGGCAAGGTGAAGAAAATCAGGCGGATTTCTTAATAAATCTAGCTGAACAATTAGCAGAATATTTGAATATGACTGGGAATAGTGGGGAAGAGGAAGAAAGTCAGTCTGATTATAGTGTAGAGGATTATTTAAAGTTTTTACAACAACTAATACAAATAGAAATTGACAGTAATTTTGATCGTAAAGTAGTTTATCCATTTTTAGCCCAACATCAAAATAAACTTGACTTAAAATTTGCTGAAATAATTACCCGATGGTTTAACTCAACAATTGATCCTAATAATTCTGAACTTAATCAGCAACTAGCATCATTATTCAATAGTATTGCTATTGATATTCAACAATTTCCATTAGGTAGTCGCTTGAATAATATTGAAATAGCGATCGCTTGTTATGAATCTGCTTTAACTGTCAGAACCAAAGACACTTTGCCTCAAGATTGGGCAATGACTCAAAATAATCTGGCGGCTGCTTACTCTGACAGAATAAAGGGGTCAAGAGCTGATAATCTGGAACGGGCGATCGCTTGTTATGAATCTGCTTTAACTGTCAGAACCAAAGACGCTTTGCCTGAACAATGGGCAATGACTCAAAATAATCTGGCGGCTGCTTACTATGACAGAATAAAGGGGTCAAGAGCTGATAATCTGGAACGGGCGATCACTTGTTATGAATCTGCTTTAACTGTTTATACCAAAGACGCTTTGCCTGAACAATGGGCAATGACTCAAAATAATCTGGCGGCTGCTTACTATGACAGAATAAAGGGGTCAAGAGCTGATAATCTGGAACGGGCGATCGCTTGTTATGAATCTGCTTTAACTGTTTATACCAAAGACGCTTTGCCTGAAGATTGGGCAATGACTCAAAATAATCTGGCAAATGCTTACTCTGACAGAATAAAGGGGTCAAGAGCTGATAATCTGGAACGGGCGATCGCTTGTTATGAATCTGCTTTAACTGTCAGAACCAAAGACACTTTGCCTGAAGATTGGGCAATGACTCAAAATAATCTGGCAAATGCTTACTCTGACAGAATAAAGGGGTCAAGAGCTGATAATCTGGAACGGGCGATCGCTTGTTATGAATCTGCTTTAACTGTATTAACCAAAGACGCTTTGCCTGAACAATGGGCAACCACTCAAAATAATCTGGCAAATGCTTACAATAACAGAATAAAGGGGTCAAGAGCTGATAATCTGGAACGGGCGATCGCTTGTTATGAATCTGCTTTAACTGTCAGAACCAAAGACGCTTTGCCTGAACAATGGGCAATGACTCAAAATAATCTGGCAAATGCTTACAAAAACAGAATAAAGGGGTCAAGAGCTGATAATCTGGAACGGGCGATCACTTGTTATGAATCTGCTTTAACTGTTTATACCAAAGACGCTTTGCCTGAACAATGGGCAACCACTCAAAATAATCTGGCAAATGCTTACAATAACAGAATAAAGGGGTCAAGAGCTGATAATCTGGAACGGGCGATCGCTTGTTATGAATCTGCTTTAACTGTTTATACCAAAGACACTTTGCCTCAAGATTGGGCAATGACTCAAAATAATCTGGCGACTGCTTACAATAACAGAATAAAGGGGTCAAGAGCTGATAATCTGGAACGGGCGATCACTTGTTATGAATCTGCTTTAACTGTTTATACCAAAGACACTTTGCCTCAGAATCATACTGAAACACTTAATAACTTAGGATTTGCTTACCAAGATCAATCTAATCTCTACAATAATGATTCTACGAAAAAACAAACTGCTTTAGAAAATGCCTACAATACATTTAAAGAAGCCCTGGATGTGGTTGAATATATTAGGGGTGATATTATTGATGCGGAAGCTAAAACCAAACTGAATGAAGAATGGAATAGACTGTATCAGGGTATGGTGCAAGTTTGCTTAGAATTAGGTAAAGATCAAGAAGCAATTGAATATGTGGATCGGAGTAAAGCCCGTAACTTAGTAGAACAAATTGCCCTGAGTGATGCTTATCCTAAAGGTGTAATTCCCGATCAAGACCGTCAACGCCTGCAAGAATTGCGTAACCTAATTGCCGAAGAAGATCGGCGTTTACAAGAAGAGCGACGTTTACAACAAGACCCCAATCAAGATTCTCAGTATATTAATCAACTGCGTCAAGAATATCAAGAGAAGTTTCCTTATAAACCTGTGCCATTTAATGAAATGCAAAAGTTATTGGATGAGAAAACCGCTATTCTGGAATGGTATATTTTGCCTGGTGAGAAGATATTAACTTTTATTATTACGGCTAATAGTCTGAAATTACAGGTATTTACGGAAGAGGATTTAGATCAGCTTGGTAAATTTGGCGGTGAATATTTAGATGCTTATTATTCTAATAACAATCAATGGTATGACGATCTAGTTGCCAGAATGCAAAAATTGTCAAATATTCTGCATTTACCCCAACTATTAGAGAGTGTATTTGAGGAATTGCCACAATGTGAAAAACTGATCTTAATGCCTCACCGCTATTTACATCTGTTTCCTATTCATGCCTTGCCTGTTATGCACAATGGAGAAAATAAACCCTTGCAAGAATATTTTGCCCAGGGTGTTATTTACGCCCCCAATTGTCAACTATTACAACAGACTCAAAAACGCCAATATTCTCAATTTGACCGATTATTTGCTATTCAGAACCCGACGCAAGACCTAAGTGGAGCTGATCTGGAATTAGAGAATATTAGAAATATATTTCATCCAGATAAACGTAATAGCTTACAAAGACAGTATGCCACAAAAACTAATTTTCTGAACAAAGACCTTAGTCAAGTTCACCATCTCTATTTTTCCTGTCATGGTAGCTCTAATATTGAGGAACCTTTAAAATCTGGTTTACTTCTCGCTGATGAGGTATTAACCTTAGAAGAAATTATTAGTAAGTTAAAACTTAATCAATGTAGCCTAGTCACCTTATCAGCTTGTGAAACTGGTCAAGTAGGTATTGATCAAACAGATGAATATATTAGCTTGGCGAGTGGCTTTATTCTAGCCGGAGCGACTAGTGTGTTAATGAGTTTGTGGTCAGTTAATCAAGTTTCTACTGCTTTCCTACTGATCAAAACCTATGAATATTTAAAAGAACAGTTAGAAGCAAAACAACCTATTCAACTTAGTATTATCTTGAGAGATGCTCAAAATTGGCTAAGAAATATTACTATTGCCCAATTAAAAATTTGGGTAAATAATTCTACCCTGCTGACTGATGATTGGCGACCAGCCATAATAGATTATTTTAACGGCGAAAATTTTGTTAATATGTTAAAAGAACATGGAGAAAACTATTGTCCATACGCTTCTCCTTTTCATTGGGCAGCCTTTTGTATTGTCGGACAAGCAGAACTCAAATATTTCAATCAGGAGAATAGTAAAATGCCAAGTGATGCTAACGTGATTCAAGCCTTCATACAATTAATCACCACTAATCCTAATGATGTATTAAATGGGTATTGGGATAAACTCGATCAACTAAAAAAAGGAATAAGTGATGATGACGAGAAAAATGCTAGGTCTATTGAAAATTGGTTAAAACAATATGAGAAATTGCAACAGGCATACAATCAACTATTACCTCAAAATTCCCTACAAGGGGAAGGTAATAAAATTTTTCGTGTCACACCATCATCAGAAGAGAGTGTCTCTTTAGAAGCCATGATTGATCAAGTAGTTAAACGTAATACTGAATTAACAGAAAATTCTCCCCAACCGGAAACAACACCAGATACAAAATTAGATACTAAAACAGAAGACAGTGAAAAACCTCTCTCTTAGTCTATTCGCCTTCCATCTCTATAACACCTTAGACGATGCACCCAATACCACTAGTCAACAAGCTAATCAACTGTGGGAAAGTTTCCGGCAAGTTGGTCAACTATTAGGCTGTTCTAACCTAGATAACCTCACATCCGATTTAAACTTAACCAATCCCGATCCCCGTAACGGATGGCTCAACCCTAATCGTCAATCATTAAAATTAGAAATTAATGATCAGAAAGATTATCCTATCACTGGTGAACTTTCTGCCTTTCTCCTACATGACACCTATTGTGCAGACCTCACTCTCTATCCCCAGGACCCTCAACAAGAAATTGATATTGAGCAACTTCATGTATTCCAGTCTATTCAACTAATTGACACAATTCAAGCCGATCTCGGTAAAATTATTTGGCTAACCGGAGAAAGTACAGACCTCAACCAGCTAGACCAGACTAAAGCAAAAGCCTGGGTATCAGCACTAGCCGGTCAATCCTCCCCCCGATTTTTAGGAGAAGATATACTATTCAATAGCCCCCTCTTTGTTTTTCAAACCGATAATTTAACTATTCTCATTTCCTTAGCCAAACCGGGTACAGTTGATCAAACCAGAGTTGGAAAAGATTATGGTTGGGTGAGAGAATTATTATGGAGTTATAGCAAAATCACATTTGTCTATCAACAAGCCAAAGATTGTTATCAAAAAGCTAGAAAAATTTATAGTCAACTGGAAAATAGCCTAAAAAGTTTTTATAAAATTCTGGCAAATAACAACTCAAAACGCATCACAGAAATTGAACAATTATTACAAGAAATACCAAAATACTTATTAGACTATACTTGTCATCTACGAGACTTACAAGCCCATCACACCACAATTCATGTTAATAGTATTAACCTCAAGCAATGTGTAGAAGAACTAGAAAAATTAGGCGACACTTTGCACACATGGTCAAACTTTGCCCAGAAAAACTGTCCTCATTATTTAAACCAAGTACAAACCTATATTGATTATTTAGCACCAGGTAAAGAGCTATTTAATGAACTAACTAACAGTGTACGAGCCACCGCAGAATTAGAACAAGTTAAAAATGAACAAACATCACAAAGACGATTAGAAACAAACCGAAAACGAATTGAAAAATTCAATCAAAAATTACAAGATCAGATTCAATCTATCGGTGTCGGTATTGCTGCCGGAGCCATAGTCGCATCCTGTTCTAGTGCTTTAATTGGTCAATCTATCCCAAATTTTATCATGGCTGTTATATGTAGTTCATTAACCGCAGGTGGAGCAGCTTATATACAATTAATCGCCATCAAAAAAATACGTTATCCCAAATATCAATCTAAATTTGATAAGCTATTAGGAAAAATATTCACCAGATTCTTTAAACCATTTCATACACAAAAATACCTAAATAGTCAAAAAGATCAGGATGGATAAACACTCCTACTAAACTTCGTAAAAACTTCTTCGTAAAATTATTTTTTCTGTGAACAAATCTGCGGAATGTAGATTAAAAAAAATCCCAAGGAATACACCCTGGGATTTCAAGATTATTTAATATTCAGACGCTTCCATAATATTCAACAGCCGCTTATAAAAGCACGGTCTGATGAAACTGATGGATAAACTAGCAAAAATATTGTTGGGCGATCGCCCGTTGAGTTAGATAATACTTATTTGGTTTAGAAAAACTTAATAATGCTTATCAGGAGACAATTACACCGTTAGTTGGTTTAGCGGAAAGATTGGGGTTTACAAGAGGCTGGTTTTATCAGAGATAAATTAATATTTACGAAAACCTATTTTTTTAATTTTCGATTTTATGGAAATATTAAGTCCACTTTTGTCCTACATAAAAACCATAACTAATGTAATTTTTGTATTTTTTGTATTTTCGTATCTCTTCTCGTTCCTTTTCAATTAGGATTTTTGCAATTTCAGAATGATTATGTTTTTCAAGAAAAGTATTTATACGATTTTCTATCGGCTGATAATAATTATCAACCCAACTACTTTCAGGTAACACAAAGTACCCGACAGGTGAAAAACCGTTTTTTTCTAATATTTTTATTTTGTTGGAAGCCGTATCAATTTCGGAATATTCGTTATTCCAATATTCTGCAATTTCAGCCGGTCTTTCGTTGGTTAGCCACGTAATTTCACTCACTGCTATGTAACCACCAGATTTTAAAAATTCTTTCCACTTTTTTATTCCATTTTCAAATCCAATGTTGTAGATTGCACCTTCCGACCAAATAATATCAAACTCTTCTTTATCAAATAGGAAATCTTCCATAGATTTTTGCAGAGTTGTAATTTTGTTTTGCAAACCTTGTTTTTTTGATGTTTCATTCAGTTTATCCAAAAATTCAGAGTATAAATCAACAGCTATTATCTGTGCATCAACAGCATTTGCCAACGAAAAAGTTTGTGAACCTGAACCGCAACCAATATCTAAAATTTTATAGGTTTTATTCTTCTGAATCTCAATAAAACTTAATGCTTTTAATGTATCAGCATCACTACCAGGCCCTTGTCTTTCAGCATCTTTATGAAAATCAATTAATAATTCTAATTCTGTCATTGTTTTACATTTGATATTATTTATATTTAAAATTATAAATTTTTATAGCGATTTAGTATCTTTTGTTATAAAACTTAACCATAGCCACCGGCAACCTGACCAATATATCTCAAATCTTTGATATTAAAAAAAATCCCAAGGAATACTCCCTGGGATTTCAAAATTATTTAATATTCAGACGCTTCCATAATATTTAATACCCGCCGAGTCACAGCCGGGTCAGAAGCATCAGGACTACCGTATTCTAGGTTTTTATCGTAGTAAGAAATTTTCCAGAAATATTTGACATTATCCAATTCGACTTGACCAAAATCATGTTCACTATAAGGATCATTACCTTCGTCAAATAAACCAAAGCTGATTACTAGTGCCAATAATTCATGTTTCTTCTCAGTGGGCAATTCCGCAACACCTTGAGACATATACCAATCAGGTCCTACTCGACGGCGAAATTGGTCATTCAATTGTTGAATTTTCAATGTTTTAGCATCCATGCTTAATACTCCTAATTTGCAAAGTTTGTTAGATAAAAAAAGAGGGCAAGACTTGCATCTTACCCTCGGAATATTGACTAGCTGAACTAATCTAATACAGGCTGTAAAGCATCCTCTGGAGATGGTGATAATGCTTGATGTAAATCTACTGGAGCCATCAACTTCGTAGCGATAGAATCAACCATTTTCATAGATAATTCTATGTTATCCAAGACTGCTACAAATTTATTTTCACGTTGCGGATCACTGCGTGGCTCCCAATCCCAAACTAAACCATAATAGGTAGTATTGAGACCGTCAATATTGCCAGAATATTTCTCAAATTTAGGTTTGAATATTCCACTAGCAGGCTCAATACCTTTAGCCATAAGTGTTGTAATGGTGAAATAGAAATTGCCTAAACTGCGAGTTTTTAAATAAGTCACCATCACAGTATCAGGTGGCAAATTACCAGATTCACCAATGAACCAGACTTGTAGCCAATCAGCAGATTTTGTAGTGCCTAAATCGCCAAAGAAGCGGGCAACTTTAATGATACTCATGGTAATATCTCCATCAATCGGGCGATCGCCTATTTTCCAGCGACCAATCTGACAATCATTACGAATACCAAGAGGAAATTCAGGCACTAATATTTCATTAGCTGGTTTTACACCAAAGACACTTAAAGTAGCCATAGTTTGCTTGTTAGTTTTCATTGATTTTTTCCATTAATATTGTAGAACAAAAAACGGTCATAACTCAAAGGTGATAACCGTTTTAATGATATTTTTACAGACCATTTTGCTGGTCAAAAAAAGACTACCACTCATAGGCGATAGCTTCTGATAATCATGCAGATTTTTGGTCACACCAAACTAGAAAATCATCAATCCATTCAAAGTCTGGTAGTTCATCGTCTTCTAGGTAAGACAGTTGATATTCCAAACGTTCTAGCTCACGATTGAGAGATTTAATCTCAGATTTGATGCGTTTCATTTCATCAACAATTGCTTGCTTGTTTAGTTCATTCATGGTAAAATCTCCTTATTAGTCATTTGGTTTATGCGATCGCTTTTGTTATTGGGGCGATCGCATTATTAGAGAAATGCCTGCTGTTCAGTCCAGCTATGAATGTGAGCCAGATTTTCTTGTAAATCTTTTAACTCACTACGCAAGTCTGATAAGACTGAATCAAAGTATTCAAATAGACTTGTAGCATAAGCTATTGAATCACTATGAAGAATCTGAGATGGCAAGAACTTAATATTGCCAATTTGATATTCTGGATAACAATCATTAAGAAACTGATCGTATTCTTCTTCTGACCAATCACAATTATCTATTCTGGTAATCTCAGCCTCGACTCTGGCAATCTCTTTCAACACTTCATCTTTGTTATTAATCATGGTTTAATTCTCCAAAAAAAGACGGTCATCACTCACTGGTGATAACCGCTTAAATTAACTATTCAAGTCCACCCATTCTTGAAAACAATCTTCAGGCTCAGGTGATAATGAACCAGTCTTAATCATGTGAATAGCAACCAATGCTAAGGCATTATAGAAAGTGTTTTCACACTGTGCTAAATCAAATTTTGTATCTAACGGAGCTGTTGCCATAACAGTAGATTTCTCTCTGTTATAGAACGTCAATTTCTGATAATCATGATGAACACTTATAATAAAATGTTCAGAATATTCTACCTTAGCTAAGGCATAAGCTCTATGCAGTGGAGACCAGAATAATACTTGGTAAAACTGGTCATCATCCATGCGTAATACATTACCTGGGGTAATCTCTCTATCAGACACATAGAAAGCGTCAATCTGTTTAAACATTAAAATCTCCTAAGAAAAAAAGGACTACCACACTATGGCGGTAGTCCGTATTTGATTATTTATTAGTCAGAATCAGAGTCATTTTCGTCAAGCCAAGTTAGGTTCTCTTGCAATTCTTCTAACTCAGATTGCAAGTCCTCTAACCGACTATCAAAATATTCATCCATGCCTATCTTGAAACAGGTAGGGTCACAGCTTTGTAGAATATTAGAAGGATAATAGATATAATCCCCAAACTTATATTCGGGATAACATTCATCAAGCATTTCTTTATATTCTTGCTCTTCACTGTAGGTGTACTCACCATCTTCAAATCGCTGAATCGTAGTCTCAAGTTCGGCTATTTTAGTCAACAATTCTTGCTTGTCATAAATCATGTTATAATTCTCCTATTCAAAGAACTCCTTTTTTTGTTTGCAGGGGATTAGCGATCGCTATTTGGGACTAGCGATCGCTAGTTGTTTTTAGAAACCTAAATCAAACTTGGCTTTAGCACCATTAGTGGCATTGAGAGTATCTTTCAAACTACGGAAAGCTCTGATATGTTTGCAAAGATTACCGTCTCGAAAATCCCGACAAGTACAACGGTTCTCATCAACTTGATAAGTGCGATCGCCTCTCGATGATTTGCATATCCACTCACCATTCTGGAAACTAAAACTATTAATATCAAACTGAGTATTAGCCCGTTCTTCCCGACCAAATTCAGATATTTCTATTCGTAAGAAATATTCTAAATAGTGGAATATTCGACAATAGTGTAAAGCTAATACTGCTAGTGGTTTATTCTCAAATGGAGTACCGGAAATTTCCAAGTGTAACCGTTTTATCCAACTATCAAATTTGTCAATCATGGTTAACTCCTATTCAATAATATTGACATTTTCCAATTGACACTCCAGCCAAATAGTTGCACCACTACAAATGGCATGGCTAGGGTCCTGAACTAACGTAGCTTCAGCTATTTGCACCTGTTGACAATAGGTTTTCCCCTTGTAGGTATTAATGCAAATAGCGGGGTCATTTCTGCCCAATTTCTTATTCATCGCCACGATGTGACGATTGATGTAAATCAATGCTTTCATAGATTTTGTATTCTCAAAATAACTGACTACCAAACTGAGGCGATAGCCAGTTATTGTTATTAAGAAAAGTTTATAATTCCCAGGAATACCAGCCAGCATGAACTAAGCGACTGCGTATTTCATCAGATAGTGGATAACAACCATCAATATACAAACGTCCTTCATGAAATATTACGGTCAAAGTCATATTGCCACACTCAATCTGATTGCCATGGGGACGAGCCGGCTGATAACCTGCCATAATCAGAAATTGATATAATTGCCAAGTTTTCCACTGGAGCAGATAACTTTCCAGAGTAATATTTGGTGGTGCAACGGCTGGTGACATAATACCTTTGAGAGGAACAATATTTGTTTTCGGTGTCGGTTCAGGACGGGCAAATTTACGTAATTTCTTGAGTGAAGTCATAGGTGAAACTCCTGTGGCTATGCTAAACGTAGGTACTTGTGTAAAAAATCTTGCGGATATAATTGTTTCAAACGTTTGAGAAAATCAACTTGTTGTTTGCTAATCAAATAAATGGGATAAACGTCCTCATCCCATGCCCGCTTGATTCTCAGACAACAATGATGACCCAATTTCTGTTTGATTTGACGTAAAGTATCTTGTTCGGAAATAGTCATAAATACCTCTCTATTTTACCTTAGAAATTGCATGAAAAACCCCCTGAAACAATTAATTTCAGAGGGTCCTGGACTTTTGTAGATATGGTTACACCCAATTAGGTTTTGCTCGGTCTAACATGGCTTTAATCACCAATTCTTGTGCTGGACCAGATAACTCAGACATGGCTAATAATATTTCACCACAAGCCTTAATATCCTCGGATATGGCTTGATAACAGATGGACGCTAGACCTAGAATTACAGGTGATTCTAAGCCTGTTAGTTCAGCGTCAATTTTCTCAATATTCATGCACATTTTTGTATTCATAGTGAAAAACCTCAATTAAATGGCTACCACACTATGGCGGTAGCCTTCTGTTAATCTAATCAATAATTAGGCATAAATGATGGTACGCATTCTTTTACCTAAATGATTGATATTTCTTTCTGTGCCAATACTACAGCCATCCCAAATAGCCAAACCATAGTCTGCTCTATCACACATCGCTTTATCACGTTTCGCATACGTACCACTTACTTTGACTGTATGCCAATCACCATAATTATTCCTGGGGCGATCGCCAGTATGCCAAATTTCCACATTATCGTATTTTTCAAAATGCAGATAACTTTGTACTAAACTATCAACACCAGGAGCATCACCAATCAGTATGGTAGCTTTCAGTTCGATAATTTTGTTGATTCGGGCGATCGCTTCCTGGTTTAACTTACTGATAGAACGTGAACCAGATATACAGACTTTCATAATATTTACTCCTTTGCTAGGTCCTGAATGTAAGAAGTTATCTGATTTAACAGCTCCCTATTCTCATTTATGCAAGTTTCTATTGCACCTAGAATAGAGATTTCATCTAGCCAAAATAAATCATGATGATTAGTCCAATCAGACTTCAGCGGGTCATCTGATTTCCAGCGAGCTTCCCAATCTGTTTCATCGGTCGAAACATAGACTAAATCTGGGTCCTGAGATTCAATTATTGAAAGTATTGCTTGTTCAGTTGTGAATATTTCAGTCATTGCATAAACTCCTATTTGTTGCAAAAAACCGACTACCAGAATAAGGCGGTAGCCGGTAAATCTATTTGTCAAAACGACTATCATGCCAAGGCGGTAGCCTAGTAAATCTCTTTATTACGTTTAAGTCGGCTCTCTATTGCATTATGCTTGCGGTTCCGACGTTTTTGTTCTCTTAGTGCATTGACTTTTGCAATACGCCGATACAATTGCTCAACATAAGGCTGTCTAGCAAGCTCTTCTCTATACCGGCGATGCCATCTAGCATTTTCTATTTCCCACTCTTCTGGAGTTAATGGCGGACGAGGGCGGAAGTGTGAATATCTTTGAAACCACGATTCGTTACAATGCCAGTTAATCACATCATGAATATTGCCATTTAGCAATACATCTATATTTTCCGTTGCCCAACAATAGGCTAAACCGCTTTTACCAGCAAACTTAGTTTGCAATTCTCTCAGACGTTCAATCTTGGTAGAGTCCATAATTTTCTCCTAATTGATTAAAAAAAACGACTACCACAATAAGGCGGTAGCCGTAGTTTGATGCTTATTCTCTAATCTTTCGACCGGAGTTCTTCTAAATGTAATTGGATTGCCTTGGCTTTCAGAGTTACACCCATCAAGAAATAAAGCTGTTCAGCATATTCAAAATCAGTCTCAACTAATTCTCTAAATTTAGCTAAATCACGACTCTTGCGGGCTTTTTGTTCTTTCCTACCACAACGTAATTCTTTGGCAATATCTCGTTTATTCGTAGAGGTCATAATATTTTCCTCCTAACTTTTGACAATAACCTAGTGGATTATTACTATGCCAATTAATTAAAGCATGAATATCACGCTTTCTAATAATATCAATAGCCTTGAAACAGTGGTCATAGCTCCATTTCTTAGCTGATCCTCTCACTTCGTCATCGTCTTTCTGCAATATCCGATGATACAGCTCAACGATTCGACAAATTTTACATTTACAAGTCATAATTTCCTCCTGTGGAATAACTGTGAAATAATCAAAAAAAGTCCCGTAGCGTAGTGCTGACGGGACTACCAATATTGGGCGATAGCTTATGTAACTGTTATGTGACTATCTGACGGGGATACATTCATCAGATACTTTCTCAACCTGGTAACATTTGAAATTATCGTACCAGCCTATTACTTTGAAAGTGCCAACGGTAGTTTTAGCTATTGTGCCGATTGGAATTATTAGCCTGTGGCAAAACATAAATTCATCCCCTACAATTTCTACCTGGTATCTCTTGTCATCCATGTTTTATTCTCCTATTGATTACAAAAAATGACTATGGCGATCGCTAGTAAGAAAGCCCGGATATTTCTGGTCCGTTCGTCCATACGTAACCACCTCTAACTTGCTGTTCGTTGACAGCTTCCAATAATATTTTCAGGTATTTAAGAGACTCTTCATCTTTAATGTGAATAGTCTTATTGCTAGTCAATTCAACAGCAGTAGGAATTAATCCATCAGTGTTTCGGATAGAAACGATGTGATTAGTATTAATGGTGAAAATTTCACCGCTAACATCGGTCAAAGTAACAAACATAAGTCAACCTCCATTAAAAAATGACTACCACACTATGGCGGTAGTCATTTCAAACTAAGAGCTTATGGACTCCTCATATTCCTCAATCCATGCACTCATTCCATAAATATCATTCAAGATAAATAAATCAGCTTCAGTAACGAAACCTACTTTCGGGTGAAACTGAATAACCTCAATACCTTTCTTACGAGCTAGTTTCACTGTCATAGCAGTACCACCTTTCTCACCACCGTCCCAATAGGCACAACATAAGTGCGATCGCTCAATCATGTAATTATTCCGCATGGCATAACATTGACGGTTATATTCCGGTCTGACATGGACTGTTATTTCAGCATGACCTAATAGTTCATCCAACAATGATTTATCACGCATAGACCATTTAGTGTGATGACCGTCAAATGGCATAATGGCTTGCCAGC
>Ga0209575_10000219_pt1 | contig 55081 bp, 50 predicted proteins | sample Medcelwee11metaG_FD_187172 | JGI IMG/M metagenome (GOLD analysis project Ga0209575, IMG submission 187172) | Freshwater pond sediment microbial communities from the University of Edinburgh, under environmental carbon perturbations - Medium... | ecosystem: Environmental > Aquatic > Freshwater >...
GGTCGTCGGGTACGGGGGGGACGTCGGGTACGGGTGGGACGTCGGGTACGGGTGGGACGTCGGGAACGGGCGGGACGTCGGGAACGGGCGGGACGTCGGGAACGGGCGCGACAGGCGGGTCTGGTGGCACGGGTGGACCGGATGGGGGAACCGTCGAGGGACACGCGTGTTCCGTGGTGCTACCGGGCGGGACCGGGAACGAGCCGGATGGGATCATCCCTGCCTGTTGCGCGCTGACGAGCGCAGAGGAGCCGGACGCCGCCGAGTTGTTCGCGTTGTTCAACGAGCATCGCGCGGCAAGCGGAGTGCCGGAGGTGACCTACGACCTGGACCTGGAAGCCACGGTCCAGGGCCATCTCCTTCACCAAGCGCTCCACCCATTCACCGGGTGGACGGCTCCGGAAGCGTCGGTGGCTACGAGCTACGACCGCGGGGCCGTGTGCGGGACATCGACCACCGGAGGCGTGTCAGGGACGAATCACGCGACCGCGGCCGCGGCGATGACGGCATGGAAGGCAGACACGTCCATCAACGCCAACATGCTGGACACCAAGCACCATCGCGCCGGGGCTGGCCGCTACGCGAACCGGTGGGCGCTACAGTTTGGCCCCTAAGGGGCGCTCGAACCCACCTCCAGCCTCGTGAGCGCTTGGACGCTGGTGCGTTTCTTCGCAATCATCGCATGCGAAATGGCGCGACAGGATGCGACACGCAACCGCCCGCCGAGGCCAACCTGCGGGAAATTGGCTCGTGCCCCGATTGGCACGCCCCTCGCTATGCCCTCCATCGAAGCACCCACGAACCACCGATTGTATTGGAGGAGACGCAATTATGAATACCAATCTCACCATCTGGGTTTTGGCGCTCTCTCTGACCGGACTCTTCGCCACGGCTTGCGGTAACGAGGCCGGCGGTACCTGTCATGACGTGGCGGGCGGGGACGGGGCTCTCTCGTCGATGTGTGGCTGTGAAGATGGCGTGGACGAGAACGGCAACGAGGAGACCTACTGCACCGCCGGCGCCGAAGACTCGATCGGGTCGACCGAGCAAGCGATGGGCATTGCGTGCGGGATGAAGAGTGGTGGCGTCGTCAGCGTCAGCTCGTGTCGCTGCTACGCTGAGACGTCTGTCGGATTGGTCCTCGTGGGGACGGGCTGGGACTGCTTCGTGAACCCCTAGACCCAAATCAAGCGCTCCGCGCTGCTTTGGGTCTAGGTTTTTCTAAGGGGGCTTTTGCAAAGCCCCCTCGCCGCGCTCACCGCGGCTCACCCCAAAACGCTTCGCCTTCGGCTCGGATAGCCCCAAACCCAAGCACCGTTCTTCGAACAGTGCTTGATTTGGGCCTAGTGCTGCAGTCAACAGAGAACCAGGAACGGGCGGAATCAGGCGCAACACGCACGGCCTACTTCCGCACCACCCTTCTGTGCCTTCTGCGTCCTCTGTGGTTCCCCGGAGTGCGATCCCGGTACTCACTTCGGGCACACGGTATAGGGCCAGCTTACAAGGTTACGACGCCCCAGCTGGCGGCGCTGAACGACGCGCCCACATCAGAATCCGGTTGAAGGTGAACAACAGCGGCCGCTCGTCAGGCACGAGCTCGAAGAGCCTTTCTCGATAGCGCTCCACAAACGAATCGAACAGATCGGGGGGCAGCCGCTTCTCATAGTCCGTGAGCGTCGTGCCCTTGACCCACTGCACGATGTCGTCGCGTGATGGCAGCAGGTGTTGATACACGCGCATCTGCACGATGCTCCGCTGGAAGCCAAGGTCGTGGAGCAGCTTGGCATAGCGCTCCGGGCGCAGGACATGAACCGGTTTGACGTATCCGCCCAGGGATAGCTGGAAGGGTGGGTCCTGGGCCGCGAGGTCGGCGGCGAGGTGCGAGGGCTGGTCGAAGTTGTAGGGGACCTGAACCGCGAGCTGCCCTCCAGGTCGAATCCGCCGGGCAATCCGCGCAAACAGCGCAGGGTGATCGGCGACCCAGTGCAGAGCCGCGTTGGAGAAGACGAGGTCGAAGCTTTCGCCTTCCCCGTAGGTGGCGAGGTCGTCCTGCACGAACCCGAGGCCCCCGCCTTGGTGAACCTCGGCCCTTGCGAGCATCTCGGGGGAAGCATCGACGCCGATCGTCTCCCGCGCGTCGAGCGCGGCGTGAAGGCGCAGAGTGAGGTCCCCCGTTCCGCAGCCAAGGTCGGCAATCCTCATCCCGGGCTCACGGTCCACCATGGCGAGCAAGTCGAGGAAGGGCTGCCTCCGCTCTTCGCGGAATCGAAGGTACTGCTCTGGTGACCAGGCCCCGATCATGGCGACCATGTTCGGCCGGGCCACGCCATCTGGCAACAAGATCCGGGGACGCGGACCAGGAGGCGCGAGTCCTCGCGCGGGGCCGCTATGGGAGCCACCGGGATGGTGGTACAACACGAGGATGGAATCACGCTTTGCCGGCCCAGTGAAAGTACGGATATGAAGCTTCTGAAAGATCTCTTCGCCAACAACCGCGCATGGGCCGACGGGATCAAGGCCAGGGACCCGGGGTTCTTCACCCGCATGTCAGAGCAGCACGTCCCAAAGCTCCTTTGGATAGGCTGCTCCGACGCCCGTGTCCCTGCCAACGAGCTGCTGGGCCTGACCCCCGGCGACCTGTTCGTCCACCGCAATGTGGCCAACCTCGTGGTGCACACGGACTTCAATGCCTTGTCCGTGGTGCAGTACGCCGTCGAGGTGCTCGGGATCGAGCACATCATCGTCTGCGGTCACTACGGGTGCGGTGGGGTGCGAGCCGCCATGCAGAACGAGGACCACGGCCTCATCGACAACTGGCTGCGGAACATCAAGGACGTGTATTTCAAGTACGGGGCCGAGTTGGATGCGATCCGCGACCCGGACGCACGGGCGGACCGTCTGTGCGAGCTGAACGTGGCCGAGCAGGTCTCCAACCTCTGTCACACGACCATCGTCCAGAATGCTTGGGGCAAGGGACGGCCGCTCGCGGTCCACGGCTGGATCTATGGCATTGGCGACGGGTTGTTGAAGGACCTTGGGCTCTGCATCTGTCGTCCCGACCAAATCCCCAGTGTGTACCGAAGCTGAACCTGCTTCGCCGTGACCGAGAGCCGGTCCCGCAGGGTCACCGCTTACCGCGGGACGAGCCCCACAGCCACGCCGCCCCCCGCACTCCACTCACGTCCCCATGCATCGCCGGCACGATGCGCGTGTACATGTCCCCTCCGAAGGCGTAGGACCGCAAGCGCGCGGGGAGGTTGTCATACAGCCGGCTCACGTTCGACATGCCTCCGCCGAGCACGATGATGTCCGGGTCAAGCACGTGGACCACGTGAACCAAGGACCTCGCCAACCGGTCCTCGTAGCGCTCGAGCGCGGCGAGGGCTTCGGCCTTGCCTTGCGCAGACCAACGGGCGATCTCGACAGCGGTGGCTCGGGTGTTCCCTGCTCGTGCGTAGTCGGCCTCCAGCCCGGTGCCGGAGACCCAGGTCTCGATGCAGCCCCGCTTTCCGCAGTAGCAGGGCGGGCCGGGGTATTCCTCGTCCCGCGGCCACGGCAGGCTGTTGTGGCCCCACTCTCCCGCCACGCCGTTGAGACCCTCGTGCACGCAGCTGTGAAGCGCGATGCCCGCGCCGCATCCCGTTCCCAGGATGACGGCGAACACCACGCGCATGCCGGCGGCCGCCCCGTCCGTGGCCTCCGATACCGCAAGGCAGTTGGCGTCGTTGGCGCACCGCACCTCGCGCCCGATCGCCTCTGCGAGGTCTTTGTCGAAGGGCTTGCCGTTCAAGCACACCGAGTTCGCGTTCTTCACCAGGCCCCTGGCGCGCGCGATGGTTCCCGGCATGCCCACGCCCACGGAACCTTTGGTGCCCGTCTGTCGTTCGAGGTCCGCCACCACGCCCGCGACGGCTCGGACCGTCCCTTCGTAATCACCTTGGGGGGTGTCCACGCGGACCCAACCGCGCTTCGCGCCTGCGTCGTCGAGGGCGATGCCCGCGATCTTGGTGCCTCCCAGGTCGATGCCGAACCTCATGCCTCGCGCTCCTTTCGCGAGAGGACATCAGAGCATGCCAGAGGGGATGGGGTCGAGAAGTCTATCGAATCCAGGGCGCGATCCGCACCTTGCGGGGGACCACGTCGCGGATCGTCATCGGTCGTTTGCGCGAGCGCGTGATGTCTGCCTTCGCAAAGCCCGCCACCTTTCGAAGCAGCTCCTTGTGCTGCAGCGAAAGGGTCTTCTGGGAGTGCTGCAGGGTGCTCAGGGCGAGCGCCGTCTCCTGCTCGTCCTGGGGAAGGGACACGAGCACGTCGTCGATGACCACGCGCTCGCCGGAGGCTTCCACATACAAGACGGGGAAGGTGTCCGGCACCGCGGGGGCCGCGCCCTTCCACACGCACCACCCGTCGGCGCCCAACTCCGCGGACTGCTTCGTGACGTACGCGCCGCCCCCCTGCTGGTCATTGGCATCCAGTACGTACAGGGACAGCCCGTCGCAACTCTGACTTTCGGTCCTGGTGTGGAGCGTCACGTACATGATGCCGCTCCTCGGAGACACGAGAACCCCGTACATGCCGACGCCCGGGTCGAGCACCGCGCAGCGAACGCCGGAGCGGCACGTCACCCCGTGACCGAAGGCGAGGGAGTCGTAGCTCACCGAGTTCCAGGCGTAGGAGAGGCTGCCGGAGAACTCGAAGCCGCCGTCGAGCAGGAGGTTGCCAGGACTGTCGACGTTTTCGTAGGGGTCGCGGGTGATGATGGTTCGGACGGTGGGACCGCCCGCTTCGCCGCCGGCTCCCGCTTCACCGGAGAAGCCGCCGATGCCGGTGCCGCCCGAGCCGCCCGTGCCGCCCGAGCCGCCGACGGGACCGCCGCCGGTGCCGGTGCCACCCGATCCTCCTGACCCGCCAGTCGCGGTGGACCCGCCGGACCCGCCGGTCCCCGCCGTCCCGCCCTTGCCGTAGTCGTAGTCCTCGGCGTCGAGCGAGGTCTTGCCGCCACAGGCCACAGCAGCGAGGGCGAACGTAAGAAGTGCGGCCGAGCCGCGAGGCATGCAGTGCTGTCGGGGGCTCATGGGCACACCTCCTCTCCGCAGCGAACCCAAGCCAGGGCGCGCTCGTAGACCGTATCCTTGCCAACCATCAGGTCCGATTGCTTCGGCAGGAGCACCTCGTCCGGCTCCACGCCGTGGCTGATGTTCGGCCTCCCGTCGGCCCCGATGAAGTCCCCGGAGGCCAGGGACCAGTAGAAGAAGCCCTGCGCCTCCAGCGTGTAGAACGTCGAGAACGCTCCCATGGTCCTGCGCCCGAATAGCCGAGTATTCGCGGACCCCTTGACCCCGAAGGGGAAGAAGTCACTGCCGCTCACGTCCCGGGCAAGCAGCACCGCAATGCGCATGTCTTCGCGAGGAGAGCTGGACCCCACCTCCCACGCCTTCGACTCGTCGTGCTTCCAGAGGTTGAACATCTCGAGGCCGTCGGCCTCGTCGAACGGTGGCTCGAACAACCCCAGCGTCCCGATCGTTGACCACACCGACACCGTGGCCGGCGTTCTGGAAAGCTCCGTGAGGTACGCCGCGCCCGGCGCCGTGCCCCCGTCGCCACGACGATGGTCCAGGATGAGCCCCTTGGCGCTCGATCGGAACTTCGTGTAGGCGTTCTTCCAAGGGTTGGACCAGGTGTCCTCCAGCATGGTGTCGTTCCACACCATCCCGTAGAGGTCCTCGCCCGGGGCGCTGTCTTTGAGCAAGCCGTGGCGGACGTCGTCGAAGTCGTGGGTATCGGGGTCCGGGTTGCCCGAAGCGAGGTGATAGGCGGGGCGGTGATCGCAGACCGGGTGCTGGGTCATGGCGCCGTCTTCCAGACTTGCGATTTGGATGGTCTCGGGCTGTCCGCAGGTGCCCGACGGGTTGCAGCGAATGACCTGGATGCTCTTGGCCAGCGCGCGAATTGCGGTTTGAAGAGACTCCACCTCTCCGCTGTGCACCTCCGGGTCCGTGGCCTGGTATCCCACCCACGCGAAGTCCGGGGTGCTCTTGGCCCAGGCGATCGGGTGCTTCCCGTCGATGGATACGAGCCTGTCTCCGGGCTTGAGTCCGAGGTTCTGGTACGGCCCTACGTGGGAGACGAGGACGTCCGCGTAAGGGGGAGTCGACGGGGCGGCCGTCTTGGACTTGTCCGCGTCGCCCTCCACGAAGCAGATCGGGAACGCCTTGCCCGAGCTCCCGAAGTAAGAGGGCAGTCCGACCGACGACGTGTGGGAGTCACGCAGCTTGCGGATAGCCAGGGCGAAGGTGTTCCAGAAGGCCCAGGGGCTGTTGGCCGTGCGCATCTGGTCCATCGTGGCGAGGGCTTGCTGCATCGGCTCTTGCCTCGTGGCGACACCGCCGAAGGCGATTCTCACCTTGTTCTGGAGGGCGTCGACCACCCGGTCGCGCTGGGCCGCGGAGGGAAGGGAAGGGACGAGAGGGTTGCCGTCCTGACAATAGCCCTCCACGCAGACCTGGTCAGCCCCGCACGCGGCGTTTCCCGAGCACGCATTGCTGGGCTTGTACTCCCCTGGGGCCGGCGCCACCTCGAGGGCATCCATCTCGATTTTCTCTGACGTGACCATCAGCGCCGCGTAGGGGGACCGGGCGCCATCGACGGAGATCGGGGCCGACTCGATCTCGAGCCAACCGTCGCTCGTCATGCGTCCGGTGGGGGCCAGGGTCGCGTAGAGGACCGGGATGCCGGGGCCCGACCCGTACTGGATGACGAGAAAGGGGTACCAAGCGCGCTCGCCGCGGACGAAGGCGCGCACGCGGTAGGCGGCGTTGGCGGAGCCGACGGACAGGGGGATGTAGGCGCTGTCGCCGAACGACCCGCCGCTCAGTACCACGTAGCGCTTGCCTTCGAGGGCGTCGCCGTCGACGACCTGGGCGCCGGGGCTGGAGGAGAAGCTCTCGAAGCCTTCGGTGTAGATGGCCTGGGGGTCGAAGGCGAGGACGCCTTGGGGGTTGAAGGTGATGGCCGAGGCGGACAGGGGGGTCAGCAGGCAGACTGCGGCGGCGCAGCCCGCGGCACACCCACGCAAACGCGTTTGTCGTTTGGGGTTCTGGCGCATGCGGGACAAGGGGACCTCCGTGGGACGAGAAGCGGCTCGGAAGCGAGCGGTGGGATGGGAGCAACGCCCGTGCCAGCGAGGCGGGACGGAAAAATAAGGGCGAATCGAAGGAGAGCGTTAGGCGAATGACGCGGGTGGGGGCGCGGCGAATGGCAGACGTGGTGTCAGGGAGAACGAGGTGGGGTGCTCTCAGCGGCCGATTCCAGGGAGGCTGGCCCCCCCGGCCACGGCCGAAGCAACCACAGAAGCCGCAGAAGCCACAGAAGCGGACAGCCCTCTGCCTCCTGTGCTCTCTGTGCCTTCTGTGGTTCCTCTTCAGCCTCGGTTCGTCTTGTGAGCGAGCGACTTGGCCGCGGCGGGGATCCGAATCTGCAGGCACACGAAGAAGCCTGCCAGGGCGATCGCCCCCGCAAGCAGGAACACCCACCGATGACCGTAGGCTTCCCAGAGATAGCCCGAGAGGATCGGCAGCGACATCGCCACCACGTGGTCGATCGTGATGCCCATCGAGATCGTTGGCGTGATGTCCGCCGGGTCGTCCGCGATCTTCTTCAGGTACGTGGTGCGCGCGATGCGCAGCGCGAACAGCACGCTGTCGAGCACGTAGGCGCCATACAGAAGGTAGAGCGCGTACGGCGCTGGCAACAGGTCGCTCGCGAACGCGTAGACCAGACACACGACGAGCAACAAGACCTCGTCGGCCGCCAAGACGACCCGCTCACCCAGCCAGTCGATCACGTCTCCCAGCAGCGGCCGAAGAACGACACCCAAGCTCGCCGCGATGAAATACAACAGGGCGATGGTGCTCACGCTCACGTGGTGCAGGTCGACCAGCACCCACGCGCCGAACGCGAGGAAGATCTGCTTGCGCATCCCGAACAGGGCCGAGATCGCGTAGAACACCCCGTACTTCTTCTTGACCACCAGCCTGCGCGACGGCGGGTGGCCGTCATCCATGCGAAGCGAGGCGTAGAGGATGCCGGCCATCGCCGCGCTAACGGCCACGAAGGTGTAGAACAGGCCGTAGCGATCGCCGAAGAGGTGGGCGCACACGAACACCGTACCCACCCCGAGGATGGTGCCTAGGTTGCGTGCGCCGCCGAACTGCCCGAGGCGATGACCTTCGCGGCCTCCCTTGGCCAGCCGCAGCGCGATCGGCCCTTCGACCGCGAAGATGATGTGATCGCCGAGGGACCACAGGATGATGAACACGACAAGGGTGAGGGTGTCGGAGGCGAGGAAGCCGAGGCCCAGGGCGCCCGCGGCGGTGAGCAACATGGCGACAGCCGCCATCTTCGTTTCTCGCAGCCAAAGCAGCATCGCGCCAGAGATGGCGAACAGCAAGAACCCGGGAAGCTCCCGGGGAAGCTCGAGCCACCCCCGCGCCTCCGCCCCGAGGCCGTGCACGCCTGCCAGGTAGTTGTTCAACGTCGCCTGGAAGATGCCGACCGACGCCCCGAAGAACATGGTGGCGAGCAGGGCGCGCAGGAGATCGCGTGGCATGAGTCCAGGCGACTGTAAGCCTACCGTCCGTTTTCGTATAGCGGTTCGGCGAATGTCTGGCAGGGTCAATCGAGATCGCGCAAGGCCGACCGGGGACAGCGTTCCGACAGGTTGGGATCTTGGGCAGCAAGCCTCACAAACCGGTACCGCGCCCGGCTCAACCTGCGCTTGACCGTCGCCACCGATATCCCGCACGTCGACGCGATCTCCTTGAGCTCCATGCCGGCGAACATCCTGAGCGCGAAGACAGCCTTGTCCCCCGGCCGCAGACGGTCCAGCAGACGGACCAACGCGCAGACCGCTTCGCGGCATTCCGGGTCCACGGCCTCCGCCCGCGCCTCGGGGACGTCCGCCGGAGCCACGAACAGCAGCCAGCGGTGGCGCCTGCGGTGGCGAATCCGCTGACGGCCCGTGCGCACGGCGATCGTGGTGATCCAGTTTCGCAGCTGCTGCGGGCAGCGCAGGCGACTGATGTCCTCGAGAACGTCCGCGAACACGTCCTGCACCATGTCAGGCAGCTCCGGGTCCGGTCCGACGATGTGTCGGAGCGCATTGCGCACGTCCTGCTCGTACTTGTCGAACAGCGCCGTCTTCGCCCACACGGCGCCATCCAGGACTCCCGCGACGATCACCGGATCCTCGAGCTTTGTGGACCACGCGTATCGACCGGTGGGTGAACAATGCGCCAGCCCCATGCACCCACCGATGCGTTGAGAGTCGATCAACTCGGCCATGTCCCCCCCGAACACGACGACGGCGAGCAGAATCGTCGATCCATCGAGTCTAGCACAGCGTCCCGTATGGCCACGAACAAGCCTAAAAATAGAGAAGATCTGTTCTGGACGGGCCGATGCGAATTCCGTATCGAACGTGCGGACGTGCGCCGGCGTTCGGGCATCCCCGGCAGCCGTGGTATTCCGGAGGGACACCATGCGGAAGAGAACCATCTGCAACCGGGATTGCCCCGACTCGTGCGGGCTCGTGGCCACCGTCGACGGTAACCGTCTCGTGAGCGTGGACGGGGACCCCGATCACCCGGTGACGAGGGGCATCGTGTGTGCGCGCACGCGGCGTTTCCCCGCCCGCCAGCACCACCCCGACCGGTTGCTCCGTCCCTTGCTTCGGACGTCTTCCGGGTTCCGTGAGGTCGACTGGGCCGAGGCGCTCTCGTACCTTGCGGACCGCCTTCTGGCGATTCGTTCCGAGTCCGGACCGGAGGCCATCCTGCACTACCGGTCCGCCGGGTCGATGGGAGCCCTGGGCAAGGTCGTCGATGCGTTCTTCGCCTGGTTCGGTCCCGTGACCGCCATCCGAGGCTCCGCATGCAACGGCGCGGGCAGAGCGGCGCAGGTCGCCGACTTCGGCCTCTCCGACGGACACGATGTGCTCGACCTCGACCTCGCTCGCAACGTCGTCCTCTGGGGAAAGAACCCCTTCGTTTCCCACCTGCACGTCGTGCCTTGGGTCCAGCAGGTGCGCAGGCGAGGGGGCAAGGTCGTGCTCGTCGACCCGGTCCACCACGCCTCGGCCCGTCTCGCCGATCGGGTCATCCAGCCTCGTCCCGGCGCGGACTTCCACCTCGCCTGTGCGGTGGCTCGAAAGCTCGTGGACGAGGATCGGATCACACCCGACCTGCACCGCATCGCCGATGAGGCCGACCGGTACCTCGCCCTGATTCGGTCCCGACCCGTCGACCGCTGGGCAAGGGACGCCGACGTGTCGATCGCGGACGTGGGCGCGCTCGCCGACGTCGTGTCCGATCGGCCGTGCGCGTTTCTCCTCGGTTGGGGCATGGCGCGTCGGTCCAGCGGCGGTGCGATCCTGCGCGCCATCGACGCCCTCTGCGTCCTGAGCGGCAACGTGGGAATCCTGGGAGGGGGAGCGACCTACCGTGCCGACAAGCGGGGCGCTTTCGCGTCGCTGCCGGTCCCCGAGCCTGGGCGCACGTTGCCCGAGCCGCAGCTAGGCCGAGCCATCCTGGAAGCGAAAGATCCGCCCATCCGTGCGGTGTGGGTCACATCAGGCAACCCCGTCGTGATGTTGCCCGATTCTCGCACGCTCGAGCGCGCCCTTCACTCGCGTGACCTCGTGGTCGTGGCCGACTCCTTCCTTACGGACACGGCGCGATGTGCTTCCGTCGTGCTCCCCACCGCGACGATGTTCGAGAGCGATGATCTGATTGCCGCGTACGGGCACGGGTGGCTGGGGGCGTCGGTGCCGGTGCTCGACCCGCCGGAGGGGGTGCTGTCGGACCTTGCGATCGTGCAGCGCTTGGCGCGAGAAATCGACGCGCGCAACGGCGGTGTCCTTTCGTTGGGCGCGCGGTTGGCGGGCACGGCGCGGGACTGGAAGGAGCGCCTGGCTGCCCCGATGCTCGACAAGGGCGTGGACGTGGATCGTCTGGAGCGAGAGGCCGTGCGCAACCCCTTTGCCCCCGTCGTTCCGTTCGAAGGCTCGGTGTTCCCCACGCCCACGGGACGGATGCGGCTGGTCCACGAGGTGCCGGTCGAACCGACGCCGGACTCGACTCACCCGCTGTGGCTTCTGTCCAGCTCGGTGCGCGACGCTCAGGGATCGCAGTGGTCGGTGCCGTTGCCGGACGTGTGGCCCGCAACGTGTCACCCGTCGGCGGCGCCGGGGCATGCGGACGGTGACGAGGTGATGCTGTGCAACGACCAAGGCGCGATGCGGGTGAGGCTCGTGTTCGACGACAGGCAGCGGTGCGACGTGGTCGTGCTGCCGAAGGGCGGGCCCTTGTCGCGGGGTCAGTGCGCGAACGTGTTGGTGCCTGACACGATGACGGACCTGGGCGAGGGTGCGGCGTACCTGGACGCGCGGGTGCGGATCGAGCGGGCGTGAGGGCTGAGGAGAAACTACGGAAGGCATCCTTGCCTCCATGCCCGGGGTTGGGGCATCCAAGAGGGACCCCATCATGCAGCAAGACTTCTTCCGCTTTCGAGGAACCCACCGCTACTTGACCAGTGAGGGGCTCGAGTCCGCCGTCAACTGTGCCCTCGCTCTCGAGCGCCCCTTGCTCGTGCGAGGCGAGCCGGGCACGGGCAAGACGCTGCTGGCCGAGGCGGTCGCCGAAGCCCTCGACCTTCCCATCGTCCGCTGGCAGATCAAGAGCACCACCCGCGCCCAGGACGGTCTCTACGTCTACGACACGGTGCGGCGGCTCTATGACTCGCGGTTCGGCGACGGTGACGTGCGCGACATCCGTCGCTACATCCGGCTCGGTCCCCTCGGGCAGGCGTTCTCGGCCGATCACCGCGTGGTGTTGCTCATCGACGAGGTCGACAAGGCGGACGTCGAGTTTCCGAACGACCTGTTGCACGAGCTCGATCGCATGCGTTTCACGGTGCTCGAGTCGGACGAGGAGGTGGTGGCCAAGCAGCGGCCCGTGGTGATCATCACGAGCAACAACGAGAAGGAGCTACCGGACGCGTTTCTTCGGCGGTGTGTGTTTCACTTCATCGAGTTCCCGGACGAGTCGCTGATGCGGCGGATCGTGGGGGTGCACCACCCGGATCTCGACGACGCGCTCGCGCGGCAAGCGATGGAAGTGTTCTACGAGATCAGGGGTCTTCGGACGCTGCGCAAGCGGCCGAGCACGAGCGAGCTGATCGACTGGATAGCGGCGCTGCGGGCCGCGGGGATCGGGGACGTGAAGCTCGACCGCAGCCTGCCGTTTCTCGGCGCGCTGCTGAAGAAGGAGCAAGACCTGGCGTCCTTCGCGGATGCCATGGCGGGGGGACGGCGCTACCGATCGTAGAAGCTATGTTTCTCCCCTTCCTGATCGAGCTGCGAAAACGAGGCATCCCCGTGGGGATGCAGGAGGCCATTGCGCTCGCGGGGGCGCTCGGCAAGGGGTTGCACGAGTCGTCGCTCGACGGTTTCTATCACGTAGCGCGTGCGCTGCTCGTGCACCGGGAGTCTCACCTGGACGCGTTCGACGAGGCGTTTCTCGCGCACTACAGGGGTGTGTACGCGAAGAGCATCGAGATTCACGAGGAGCTATTGTCGTGGCTGCGGGACGCGGCGAGCCGGCAAGCGCTCACGCCTGAGCAGATGGCACTGCTCCAGAACCTGGACCCGGACGAGCTGTTCGAGCAGCTCCAGCAGAGGCTTCGGGACCAGAAGGAGCGGCACGACGGCGGCAATCACTGGATCGGCACGGGGGGCACGTCGCCCTTCGGTCATGGGGGGCACCCGCGCGCGGGCATCCGAGTCGGGGGTGGGGGAGGGAACCGCAGCGCGATCGCGGTGGCGTCGGCAAGAACGTTCCGGGCGTACCGAAGCGACGTTGTCCTGGATGTGCGTCAGATGGCGATGGCGTTGCGCAAGCTGAGGGCGTTCGCGCGGGAGGGGGGAGAGCGGGAGCTGGACTTGGAGGAGACGGTGGACGCGACGGCGCGCAACGCGGGGGAGTTGGAGGTGGTGGAGCGTCCGCCGCGCCGGCCGAACACGCGGGTGGTGTTGATGATGGACGTGGGAGGGTCGATGGACCCGTATGCGCACCTGGTATCGCGGCTGTTCACGGCGGCGAGCAAGGCGACGCACTTCAAGGAGCTTCGCAGCTACTACTTCCACAATTGCGTGTACGGTCGGGTGTACGACAAGGAGACGCTGCAGGGAGGGGTGTCGGTGGCGGAGCTTCTGGCGAGCTGCGGCAAGCACCACAAGCTGATTGTGGTGGGGGACGCGCTGATGGCGCCCTACGAGCTGACGCACCCCGGGTTTACGTTGCAGTACGGGGGGGACCGCCCGACGGAGGGGATTGCATGGTTGCAGGCGCTGGCGAGACACTTCGAGCGGAGTGTGTGGTTGAATCCCGAGCCGCCGGGGTACTGGGCGGGGACGACGATCGAGGTGATTGCGAGGGTGTTTTCGATGTTCCCGTTGACGCTGGACGGGCTCGGGGATGCGGTGGATTACCTCGTACGGGGGCGGTGAACGTCAGAAGAAGCCCATCACGAGGCGGGCGCCCACGCCAGGCCCGCCTCCGTGGCTCTGACCCGTGTAGGTGGCGAACAGGCCGAGCCCAATGGAGCCGTCGTCGCTACCGATGACGCCGTCGAGGCCTGCCTGGCCGGACCAGACGGTGCGGACGCCGGAGACCTCAGGGAATCCGCTGGTGGTCATGTCCGTTCCGGACCACGTCTCGCGACCGAGCTCCATGGCGAGCCAAGGGCGTAGCCCGCGGGTGCCGAACTGGTACTCCGCTCTTGCACTGGCCCGCCACCTGGCGTTGTTGCAGATGGTGACTGTCGAACAACCCTCCATGCCGTCGATGATGCCGAAGGTGGGCGTATAGGATGCGCCGAGTCGCAGTCCATTCCAGGTGCGCAGGGTCAGGGAGGTGGAGAAGACCGAAGCACCCACGACGCCGCGTCCGAGCTCGAGGGCGGGGGCGAGACCGAGCTCGAGCCACTGGGGAGCCGGGTCTTCAACGGGCAATTTCGTCGTCGGCTCGGATTCAAAACAACCCGAGAGCGCGCAGTCACTGCGTCGTTCCACCTCGGGTGGGCGCGCGTATGCGGTAGATGCAAGGGATAGGAGGGCAATGGATAGGCAAGGGGTTCGAAGGGCAGATAGGCACATGGATGGTCACCTAAGCAAACCGTGCGCCATCGATTGCGGGGACGATTCTGCTCGAATTGAAGCACGGCGCGGCCGGTGGGGTGTGCGGCCGGGTCACAGGCAAGCCCGGGATGTCCGTGAAAGGCTACATTCATGTGCGTTGAACGACGTCGGCCGGACTGTGAGTGCCAACCAGGGATGGAATCGCCCGCGCAGCCAGGATGTGGAGAAGATGTCTGTCCGACGGTCTGTTGTTGTGGCGGTGGCGTGTCAGCACGGGTTTGCATGGTTTGCATGGTTTGCATGGTTTGCATGGTTTGCATGGGTGACCACTGCGCCACCGAACAGGAGGCGTGTGACCTCCTCACCGCGGCTCGGTATTCCCTCTGCGTTCCTTCCCAGTGACGACTGTTGCCTATGGTGACAACGCCGGCGTCTTGATCACGTAAGCCGGTAGCTCTCCCCAAGTTGCTTAGCCCCGGCTTACATCCGTTCCCCAGGTTGCTATCCATGAGGCCTGCCCGGATCGAATTGCCTCAAATCCAAGCCGATTTGCGTTCGCCTTGCCTTGACGGCGGCCAAAAAAAGGTGGTAGTTGACCGCACTTCCACAATCCTCGCTTCGCTCCCTGGTCTCGATCAGGGCCAAGCCCGGGATGTGTATAGGGGTTCACTGCGTGACCGAGGTCGCGCGAAGTCGCCGAAGGAGAGCAGGATGATTAAACCTCATGGTTCCGACAAGCTGAATCCGTTGTTCGTCATGGATGCGAAGGAGCGCGCCGCGCTGGCCAAAGAGGCCGAGACTCTGCCCTCCATCGTCGTGTGCTCCGCCGCCGCCGCCAACGCCGTCATGCTCGGAAGCGGGTACTTCAACCCCCTCACCGGCTACATGAACAAGGCCGACACCCTCAGCGTCGCCGAGGGCATGAAGACTTCCAAGGGCGTGTTCTTCCCCGTCCCCGTCGTCAACATGATCCAGGACGCCAAGGCCATCAAGGGCGCCAAGCGCATCGCCCTGCGCGACCCCAACGTCGACGGCAACCCGGTCCTCGCGGTCATGGACGTCCAGGCGGTCGAAGAGCTGACGGACGACGAAGTCAAGATGATCACCGAGAAGGTGTACCGGACGCTCGACCCCGAGCACCCCGGCGTGGCCGCCTTCACGAGCGTCGGCAAGGTGCTCGTATCGGGCCCCATCAAGGTCCTGAACTTCTCGTACTTCGACAAAGAGTTCCCCGAGACCTTCCGCACCGCGTACCAGATCCGTGACGAGATGGCGAAGCTCGGCTGGAACAAGGTCGTGGCCTTCCAGACCCGCAACCCGATGCACCGCGCGCACGAAGAGCTCTGCCGCATGGCCCACGCTGACGTGAAGGCCGATGGCATCCTCATCCACATGCTGCTCGGCAAGCTCAAGAAGGGCGACATCCCCGCCGACGTGCGCGACGCCGCCATCCGCAAGATGGTCGAAGTGTACTTCCCGCCGAAGACCGTGCTCATCACGGGTTACGGCTACGACATGCTGTACGCCGGCCCGCGCGAAGCCGTTCTCCACGCCGTGTTCCGCCAGAACTGCGGCTGCACCCACCTCATCGTCGGCCGCGACCACGCGGGCGTCGGCTCCTACTACGGGCCGTTCGACGCGCAGACGATCTTCGACGAGGTCCCCAAGGGCGCCATGGAGATCGAGATCTACCGGGCCGACCACACCGCCTTCTCCAAGAAGCTCGGCAAGGTCATCATGATGAAGGACGCTCCTCCTGGACACACGAAGGACGACTTCGTCCTGCTGTCCGGCACCAAGGTCCGCACGATGCTCGCGGCCGGCGAGGCGCTCCCGCCCGAGTTCGCCCGCCCCGAGGTCGCCCAGATCCTCATGAAGTACTACCAGTCCGAAGAAGGCAAGTAGCCTCTCCCCTCTCTCCCCTCTCTCCCCTCTCTTCCCAGTGCTCAGGCGCGGCGGTGCCGCGCACAACGCTGGACTCGACGGTGTCGAGTCCCTACGTCGGCGGATTTGTACCGCCCCAGGCTCGGGCTCAGCCGTACTTCAGGCCACCACCCGCGCTGCCGACCTCCGCACCAACCTCAACCCCTTCTGTGGTCTCTGCGTCTTCTGTGGTTCTCCGGGCTCGTGCCGGGTCAGACTCGCGCTCCTGCCCTCACTCCCCCTTGATCCGCAGCCGCAGATCCACGAGCTCCATCCCAAGCTGCTCGAGCAGCGCAGCCACCGTCGCGCGCGTGTCTTCCTCCACGCCGGGCATGTCCCCCTCCACCTCGTCCGCATCGCGTCCGCCGATCGCATCACGCACCGCCACGGAAAGCGCTCCCTCTCCGATCGCGTCCAGGTCGCGTCGCGGCATGCCCAGCACCCGCACGGCGGCGCGTCGCAGCATGTCTTCTCGCGGCGATACCCGCACCTGAAGCAGAGCGTGAAGCTCCCGCCGCGGCTCGCCCTCCAGGGACACGAACGCATCCACGCGCGTGGGGCCGAGGTCGAGCACGTCAACGGCTCCCACCGAAGGCGTTCGATAGCCTCCCTTGCCCGAAAGCACACGGAACGACGGTGCCCCCGATCGCAGGGCCTGGTCGCTCGACCCCAGCGTCATTACGAGGGCCGCTCCAGGCGGGCATCGCACGCGGAACAGCAGGGCGGCCACCACGGACAACCCCGCGAGAAGCAACAAGGCTTCCAGGACAATTGTCATGGCTCCCCCTCCACCGTGCGGACGTCGAGCAACCCAGCCATGAGCAAGTCCACCCCAAGCTCGTGCAGGGACTCACGGCACGCGCGCCGCATGCGATCGCAGGTCCCGCCCCGGCGGGCCAAGAGGTCCTTGCTGGGAACGTCCTTCGCGAACGCTCGGAGCGTTTCTTCGAGGGCTGCTTGCGAAATGGGCTCGATCGGACCGGCTCCGAAGGTGCGAACCGCGCGCTCGATGCCCTCGTCGTCCCTGCGTACGGCGAGCACCGCGAACACCTCGGCGTTCACCTGCGCGTCGGCGGTCGTGAGACCGTGGAGCGTGAAGGAAAGAGGCTGGGCCCGCAGCGAGAGCGACTCCGCGGTCGCGCCCATGCGCAAACGGGCGATCCTCCCCGAGGACACCCACGTCGGGATGCTCTCGTGCTTGCCACGAACGACCGCGATCTCGTTGGGTCGCACCACGAGGGCGCGGCCGCGGAGCGAGAGGATCAAGAGCAAGAGCAGCACGGCGCCGAGAGCCAGGGGCGCGACCGTGGTCACGCGAAGGGCGACGAACCCCAACACGATCACCCCGCCGAGTGCGAGGGTGGTGGGGCTGTGGGAGGCGCCTGGCTGGACGAGATGGGATCCTGCGGACTGGAGCGACGTTTCGTTCTGGCGCTGCAGGGTCTGGATCTCGGTCTCGAGCGCCCGGATCCGTTCTCGGGCTGCAGCCAGGTCGTCGCGGTAGGCACTCATGATGGTGGGTGTTCCGTGGCAGGGGTCCAATCGACACTGCCGAGGCACGATGATACAGTCTGTCGCGTGGATTTTCAGTGCGCTCGTCGATCCCCGGGCGTGCACGATGCGGTGGAAGGAGACGGTGCCGTGATGAGGAAGCTCCTGGTGCTGGGTATTGCGTTTGCCGCGGGCTGCGGTGGAGACGGCGAGGGCTCGGGGGGAAGCAGCGGTTCGGGCGGTTCTCCGCTGCCGGATGCCGGTGACGCCAGCACGGACGCCGACGTCCCCGATGGCGCCAAGCCCGACGTCGAGTCGGACGTGGCCCCGGACGTCCCTCCCGCGGACGCCAAGGAGGACGTTCCCGTGACGCCTGCGTGCACGTCGAGCGAGAGCTTGTGCGTGGATCACGAGACGCGCAGGTACTGCGAAGGCGGGCAATGGAAGGAGCAAACGTGCGCCCCGGGGTCGGGGTGCGTAGGTGGGCAATGCGTCACGGGACAGTGTGCGGACGCCTGCAGGCTCGGGGACACGGACGGTGGCAAGACGTGTGAGCTGTTCGACCTCGCGACCGGCGCGTGGGTGAGCCCCGACCCTGTCGCTTCCCTTCACGACCGGGCGCGTGCCTACACGATGTGGATGCATCGCGATGGCATGGCCTTCGGCGGCGTGGGCAACGCGCGGTACACGGACGCTCCGAGTTACACGAACGTCGAGCACCTCGGTGGGCTGGGGGACTCGGCGATCTGGACGGGGACGTACCTTGCGGCCGAAGCGTTGCGGCTCAAGGCCACGGGGGCGGCGGACGCGCGCGCGAACGTGGTCGATCTGGTGGAGACGTTGCACTTGTGGTTCAACGTGAGCGGGGACCCGGGCATGCTGGCGCGCTTCGTGGCGCCGTCGGGCGAGGCGCACCCTGCCGTGCTGGGTGATCTCGATTGCTCGGCCACGCGCTGTCATTGCGGCGTGTCCTATGCTGGCAAGCAGTACGACTACATCGGTCACATCAGCCGGGACCAGTACCAGGGGGTGATGCTCGGCTACGCGCTCGCGTACGAGGCGCTTGGGGAGAGCGATGAGCCCGCACGTGAGCTCATCCGCGCGGACGTGATGGAGCTGATGCAGGAGTTGATGAAGGAGCGGACGGTGCCGATGCGGGTGGTGTACAACGGGACGCCGGTCGGTCCGTTGAACGTGACGATGCGCTTCACGGTGCTCAACACGGCGGAGTTGGACAACGGGGCGGTCAACCTGGTGGTGGACACGAACAACTACGGGGACTCGGAGATGTACGGGTTCCAGGAGTTCATCCCGAACCTCGCCATCATCCTCAAGCAGATCCCGGGGCTGTCGTTCCTCGTGCCTGCCACGGTGCCGAGGGCGGACAGCGCGGTGATGCTCGCGTCCTTCTTCAACGTGGCGTTCCTCGTGACGGACGGCGTGCCGGCGTACGAGACGCAGCGTGACGAGATGCTGGCGTTTTACGAGGCGAACGATGGGATGGGCGGGAGCGTGTACGACTGGATGCCGATCATGTCCGGGTGGAGCTACACGAACAAGTGCGGGGACAAGTACTACGCGAACAACATCGTGATGGAGCCGATGTACAACCTGGCGCGGCTAGAGATCGACCTGGGGCGACGCGGCGTCATCCGCTCGAGTGTGCTGGAAGCGCGGATGTGGGAGGAGTTCGACACGACGAAGAACTCGTTCTTCTCGTACATCTACTCGGCGGTGATGCCCGGGTCGGCGGCCAGTATCCACCAGGGAGCCACGTCGCAGCTTGCGCAGTTCCCACCGCCCCCGCGGGTCAAGGTGGCGGTGGACCTCACAGCGGACCCGAAGTACTTGCCGCAGCAGGACGGGTGTCCGAACCAGACGAGCCACGCGGGTGCGGTGGACGTGGGGGAGCGCGTGGTCTCCGACTTCATCTGGCAGAGGCACCCCTGGGGGCTTCTCGATGGTGGGAACCCAGCGGAGACCTATCCCGGCGTGGACTACCTCGTCGCCTACTGGATGGGCCGCCACCACGGCTACGTCGCGGATGACACGCCGGGCAAGTGCACCGCGTGGAAGTAGGTTACCTCGCGTCCGAAAGAACGTCGGAAGCGATCTGACGCCATGCCTCGAGGCTGCGCTGGTAGTCCTCACGTAGGGAGAGCAGTCCGGCGTGACCCTGCTCGAAGGAGCGAGCCATGTCCGCGTCCTCGTCCCGGTAGAAGACCTGGAACAGGAGTTCTTCCCCCACGGCCGTCCCGAAATCGGCGATCTCGGGCGCGTCGATCGAGACCTCGCGTCCCGGATGGCGAACCTGCTCGACCACCTTCACGACCAGGTAGAGGAGCATGATCCCGCTCGACTCGTCGTACACGGCCTCGATCGATCGACCCGGCTCGAAGCAACGTTGCGCAGCAGCCTGAAACGTCCGGCGAACGGTCTCGATTGCCTCGGCGCGATCCGCTCCGCCCCTGACGAGCTCCTCGACCCTCTGGCGGACGGACACCGCACGGGGCGCCGTGGACGTCTCGGTTCGCGCCGCCGCCAGCCTCACGAGCGTCTGGAACTTGCGACGGTCTTCTCGCGGCAGGCCGTTCACGAAGACGTGGAGCGCCGTGTCGAACGCCGGCCCCCCGACGTAGCTCGCCGCCCTGGAGGCTTCGCTGCGGAAGCCCTTGTGATCGAAGCGTCGAAGCGCGTCGAAGAACACGACGGCGAACAACGTCCCGTCTCGCACGTCCCCTTCGAGGGACGGAGCCAAGTGGACGCACCGCCAGATCAGCTCCAGCGCCACCCCAGGACGGTCTTCGACGCCCAGCTTGTCCGCGAAGAAGGGGATCCACGTCCCATCCTTGTCTTCCCGGACGAGCTTCTCCAGGCAGAGGCCAAGACGCTCCACACGAGTCCGCACGAGGCGATCGTTTCCTGCCAGCACGGTCTCGAAGGTCTTGCGCGTGAAAGCGTCTCCCTGGCGAACGATGTGATCGCCCGCTTCGAAGTAACGCGAGGTGTCTTTCCCGAGCAAGACGTTCAGCATGGGTGATCGATACCATTGAACCTGGGGACACTGAAGAATGCTTCTTGCTTCCCTCTGATGGGTGTGGCACCCGAATTGCTGGGAGAAAACATGCCGAACCGGTCGTTGTTCATCTTCCTTTTCGCGTCCATCGCCTGCTCCGGGCGATCGTATGGGATCGACGACGCGCTCCCGGACGCTGCACCCGACGCGGTCTTGCCGGAGGAAGGTGGGTCGTCCGACACCGACGGCGGGGTTGGAGCCGACGCCGCGGCCGAAGCAGGCGCGGCCCCCCGGATCCTGTTCGAGGCGTCCTATCAATGGGAGTACGGGTCCGTCCGCGTTCTTGAGGGCATCTACCTCACCGCGGATGGAAGCGTGTTTGCCTACGACTACTACGGGGGACAGGACCCATCTTCCTTCGAGCCGCCCCCTCGAGCCCTTCGGCGCAGCTCACTTCAGGAACTCGAGACCCGCTGGGGGACGGTGACCGGCCCCATCGCGCATGTTCCCCCCGAGGAGCTCGAAGCCCGTTACGCCCAGGTGGAAGACCTGGCGCGGGGAGTGCTCTTGCATGAGAGGGGCTTCCTCGACATGGCGGAGATCTCCTACGTTGCCTATCGGTACGATGCTACGAGCGAGCAGTATTCCCGCGTGGTCCTGGGCGTAAGCGGCCTCTATCACATCAGGAACCTCGTGTCTGGTGCCGACGAGCTCGTGACGTGGTTGTCCACGCTTCAGGGCAAGTACCCTTCCACCGGTTGGGGACGGGAGTGCGTGGGGGCCACTTGCACGGAACCTCCGCCGCAGTGCTCCTGGGGGGTGCCCTCGGTTCGCGATGGTTGTTGGGACACCTGCATCCGCACGACCTCCTGCCTGGAGGTCTCCGATTGCTCTTGGTGCGACGCTCCGAGCGTTTGTGCCGCGTCCACGACCGGGAGCCTTCACTGCACGAGCCACTGCAGCGAGGGTGACGTTTGCGATTGCCTTTACGGGCCTTGCGCCGGGGGAAACGACTTCTGCTCGCTGGGTCCAGGGGGCGTCGTGGCTTGCGGGGCGAAATAGGCGAATCGTGTCGGCTTCGCGGGGATCAGATTCCGAACCAAGGTCCCGGCTCGAGCGTGTCCGCGCCGTGCCGCAGCTCGAAGTACAGCAGCCCTGGCGCCTTGCTTCGTCCTACCGTCCCGATGCGCGCGCCGGCGCCTACGTCTTCCCCGACCCGGACATCGATGGAACCGAGGTCCCCTGACACGCTGAAGTACTGCTCGCCGTGGTCGAGGATGACCACGCGGCCGTAGGGGTTGTACTCGTCTGCGAAGGCGACGCGGCCGGAGTGCACTGCGAGGACCGCTGTTCCCGCGGGCGCCACCATCTCGACTCCCGGACCGCTCGCCCCGGGGCGTCGCACCAGGCGGACTTCCGTGCGGCCAGCCAGCGGGAAGGGCAGGCGTCCCTCGAGGGATCGGAAGCCTCCGAGGCTGCCACGCAAGGCATCTCCCGACCCGAAGGACGGGTCTGCGGGGGCGCCGTACACCGCGGTGTAGTCGCTCTCCGCTCCCGGTGACGACGAGAAAGCGCGGTCGAAGGCGCGCTTGCGGTCGTCCGATTCCATCAGCGCCGCATGGGCATCCGCCATCGCGCGACGCTTCATTTCCAGGGGTTGCTGCCGATCGACGAGGCCCTTGCGGTGTGCGACCAGGGCGGCGTGCTCCTGGCCGAGGGCGTTCGCGGCTTGCGCATCCTTGTGGATGGACCGCCGCAGACGTTCGACCCGCGAGGTGTGATCGAGCAGGCTGTCGAACCCGGACCCGAGGGGCAGCAGGCCGGCGTGCGCCAAGCGGTAGTAGGTGCGGCCCCGCGCGACCATGCGCTTTCGCACCACGTCCCCCTGGCCGCGCAGCTCATCGATTCGCGCATCGGTCCGTCGCAGTTCCTGGTTGACCCGGGCGAGCTCGGCGTCCACGTCTTGCGCAAGCGCCGCGGGGGGCAGCACGGGAGACACGGGCGACGAGGCCAGGTCTGCCTGGGCCAGCGCGAGGGTCGAAACCAGCACCACCGCAGGAAAGATTGTGAAGGGGTAGCTCCGCATGAACGAGTGCCTTGCTCTCCCGAACGCTAAACGGTCACCATGCGTCGCAGGCTGAAGTGGGACGAAGCTGCGCCGATGGCCGCTCCGAACCCGATCAGGCCCAACGCCGCATACCAGGGAAGGAACGTCGGCTCGACGCCGAGCATCATCGCGATCACCTCTGCGACGTGCGAGCGAATGATCAGATAGAGCAAGCCGAGCAGCGCCACCGCGGAGGCCGCCCCCGCAGCACCGAGCACGGTGCCTTCCACCACGAAAGGCCCTCGTACGTACTGCTCCGAAGCGCCGACCAGGCGCAGGACGTCCACCTCGACGCGTCGTCTTTGCAGGGCCAGCCGCACGGTGGACCCAACGACGGAGACCACGGCGGCGAGCACGATCAGGGAGAGCACGAGCGAGGCGACCAGGCCGGCTTTCATGAGTCCTTGCAGCTTGGTGGTGTACTGCTCGTAGGTCTCGACGGACTCGACGGCAGGGATCTGCTTCAAGCTGTTGGTGATGCCGGCGAGGTCCACGGCGGACATGGTGCTCGCCACGTCGATCTCGATCGAAGCGGGGAACGCCTCCGCCGGAAGAGCGGCGAGGGTTGTGTCCTTGCTGGAGCCGACGACTTCCTGCCGCGCGTCTTCCTGCGACACGTGGCGAACGCCCGTGATGCCAGGGGTCTTGTCGAGCGCGCTTCGCAACTCCGCGACCATCTGGGGCGTGGCCCCGTCCCGCAGGTAGATGGACGCCCGTCCCGCGCGCGACCAGCGCTGGCGAACGGAGTCGAGGTTGAACACGACCAGAAGCGCGGACGCCAGGCAGATGAACGCCACCGCCAAGGAGAAGCCAGACAGCACGTGCAGCTTCCAGTCCGCCCGTCCACCTCTCCACGCTCTGCTCGCCGTCGACATGGAACCCAAACCCGATCCTTCCCGCGCCGCCTGGGCGCCTAGGCCACTGCCAGCCGACCCGTCGGCGTCGCCAACGGCAGCCCACAGTCCTCTACCGGCGTGTAGTCCTCGACCGATGTGCCAAAGTCGTCGGACTCCTCGTCTTCCTCGACCCCCAGACCGTGCGGTACATCCATCGCCCGGCCGTCGTCCAGCACCACGACCCGGCGTGGCCTCACGTCGAGCAGCGTCCGATCGTGCGTCGCGAACAACACCGTCGTCCCCGTGGCGTGAATGTCCTCGAACAGGCCGAGGATGTCCGTCGCCAGCAACGGATCGAGGTTGCCCGTAGGCTCGTCGGCCAGCAACAACGCCGGCTCTCCCACGATGGCACGTGCGATTGCGACGCGCTGCTGCTCGCCCCCGGACAGCACACCGGCCCGGTCCGGACCGCGCCCAGACAGGCCCACGCGCTCCAAGGCCTCGCCCACGCGCGTGTGGATGAGCCGCGGCGGCAGGCCGAGCACTTCGAGGGTCACCGCCACGTTGTCGAAGACCGTCCAGGTGGGGACGAGCTTGAAGTCCTGAAACACCACGCCGATGTTGCGGCGAAGCATGGGCACCGAATCGTCCGTGAGCCGCGCAATGTCGCGCCCCAAGAACAGGATGCGCCCGTCGTCCACCGTCTCTGCACGGTAGAGCATGCGCAGCAGGGTGCTCTTGCCCGACCCGGAGGGGCCGGTGATGAAGACGAACTCCCCGCGTTCGATGACGAGGTTGGTGCCTCGCAGGACGGGCTGGTCCGCTCGATACGCTTTGTAGACGTTCTCGAACACCAGAATGGGTCGGTCCGACGCGCTCGCGTCGAACTTCTGCCCCGTTCGCAAGGCTGGGCGGAATCTGCTCGGGTGGCCGTTTGGCACCATGGGTTCGTGCCTATCAGGGGGCCATGGGAACCACCAAGTTTTCGGCGACGGGGATGGCGCGGTCGAGGGGCGCGGGGCCGGCGCCTATCGCTCGTCGTTGATCAAGGCCATGCGCACCGTCTGCAAGTCTCGCAAGAAGCTCGAGGCCCTCTGATACCGGTTCTCGGGCGTCTTCGCCAAGGCGCGGTCCACGACCTGCTGGAGGAGTTCAGGCGTTGCGGGGCGACGTTCCCACATGGGCCGGTGGGCGTCGTACACGATTCGGCTCGCCAGCTCGGGGAAGTTCTTGCCCACGAAGGGGCGCTTGCCCGACACACACTCGTAGAGCACGACCCCGACCGCCCAGAGATCCACGCGGGCATCGACGTCCCGGTTGCCGAGGATTTGCTCCGGGGACAAGTAAAACGGGGTCCCCATGACGCAGCCCGTGTGCGTCAGTTGGGTCGTGTCATCGGACGAGCCCATCAAGCGCCCCACGTCCTTGGCAACCCCAAAGTCGAGCAGCTTCACCTGGATCCTGCCGTCCGCGCGCTCGTGCAAGAAGATGTTTGCGGGCTTGACGTCCCTGTGGATGACGCCGCGTTTGTGAGCGGTCCGCAGGCCGGACAAGACCTGCATCACGATCTCCACCGCATCGAGGATGGCGAGAACGCCCTGCGCCTTGATCTGCTCGGAGAGGGGTTGACCGCGCAAGCGCTCCATCACGTAATACGGGCGTCCGTCTTCCAGGGTGCCGTAGTCGTAGATGCTGCAAATGTTCGCGTTCGACAGGGCCGCGGTCAGGCGAGCTTCGTTGAAGAAACGCTTCTGCGACTCACGATTGTCCACCATCTGGAACGGCAGCACCTTGATGGCCACGGGCCTGCCGTTGGTGATCTGCTCCCCTTCGAATACCGCGGCCATGCCGCCACCCCCGAGCAAACGGCTCACCTTGTAGCGTCCGTCGACCACCGTCCCGATGAGGTGCTCGCTCGAGGCGCGAGGGTCCAGCAGCGGGGACTCCGCCAGCGCGCCCGGCAAAGGCCGCACTGGACTGGAGGACGGATCCGTCGGGGGCGGCGTCGGACTCGGCAAGAGGGGGGCCAGCGCGGGGACGCCGGACACGGACGGCGGGATTTCCGACGGGGGGCCCTCACCGGCTGGCGCGGGAGACGAGGGGCGCTTGCGACGCTCGGGCATCATCTTCCCCGTCACGGGACATTGCACAAGGTCCTCCCCGTGAGGGTAGGAGCAATGTGGACACCGGACGAAGTACTGGCTCATGGGCGTGAGGGGCACATCGGAGAGCCGCAATGGCGCAAGGACCCGCATCCGAACGTTACGGCATCCAGAGTCCTTGCTCAAGGGGGCCATCGGAGTTGGCCGCAGATTCCGCAGAGGCTCGCAGACGGTTTGGTGGCTTGTGCGGAGGTGGGTAGCCGCGTGGCGACGGGTTGCTTGGCCGAAGCGAGCCGCTTTCAGATCCGCGAACACAACCGAAGCCATCTGCTGCAATCCGCGGCATCTGCGGCCAACAAGACCGCCTTGCCTCGGACTCTCACTTCATCCGAAGGTCGGAGAACGCGCGTCGAGTTGGATCGTAGTGCAGTTGGAAGTAGCAGTCGGCCGCCCCGTCCGCGGTGATCGGCTTGCGGGTCCAGTCGCGTCGGTTTGTCTCGCAGAACAGGTGCACGAACACCACGCGCTGGCCTGCGTTCTCGATGCCCAAGTACTGGCGACGGAACGCCTTTGGCTCTTTGCGCAAGCGGCTGCCGGCGGGGGCCTTGGTCTTCAAGAAGGCGGGGAGCCGGGTCTCCAGGTCGATGAGTTGTGCTTTCTCCGGTCGCCAGTACGTGGGAGAGGTGCCTGCTGCCAGCGCATCGTAGAACCGTCCGGCCTCGGCTTCGCCCACGATCAATCCCTGCACACCGGGCATGCCGAAGGACTCGAAGTCCGGGCCGGGGTTGCGCACCATCGAAGGGTTCGACGCCCGAGGAGGGCTGACCGTAGGGCTGTGCACGTCCGGCACGTCCTGCGATGAAGCGGCCCCGTTGCCCGATGGACACGCGGCCAGCAAGAGGGCAAAGCCGCCAAACACGAGACATGCTCGAGGATCCCACGACATGGCCGGGCATGGTACCCCCGTGTGGTTCGGGCGGGGGAACGTTCGCATTCCGCGAGGGGGGGCGGTAGCATGCCCGCCATGGTGCGCGATGTGTTCCAGCAGCGCTGCTCCCAGATCTTCGCGGTTCCCCCGGAGCTTCTGGCCTACCAGCGATGGCTCGACGCCGAGAGGGCCAAGCCGCGTGTCCGGGACTACCTCTTCGTGGAGGCACAGCCGCGGTTCGAGCCGCGCAAGGAGGACGTGGTCGTCCCGTTGCCCGGCTTGCGCGTCGAGGGCCGGAAGGGGACGTGCGTGCTCGGCGGCGATGCGCTCGGTGTGGTCATGGAACTTCCGGGCGTCAAACCGGGGGACGCAGAGAGGGTGCTCGCGTCGCTTGACGGTCAACGATGCCTGCTCGAAGCGCGGTGGCACGCGGGCGTGGCCTCTTCGACTTTTGCTCAGTTCCTTCGGCTCACCTTTGGCCGGGTCACGTTCGCTCCGCGGGCGGTGGCCGCGCTCGAAGCCGCGATTTCCGGCACAGAAATCACCCGTTTTCCTTGTGCGGCGTACGCCATCGAGCGTGCCTACTGGGGCAACATGGCGGACGTTCGGGCCCATGCCGAGAGCGCGGCTGACCTGCTCGAAGGGGCAGCGACGTTCGAGCGTCGGCTGCGGGAGATGCACGTGTTGGCGCTGATGGGACGAAGCCTTGGCAGCTACTACAAGCCGGCGAGCCCGGTGGCCGACGAGGTGGTGGCGCCGGGGGCGCTCTATCTCGATGCGGCGCGATTGCTGGAGCGGGCCGAGGGGACGGTGTTTCTCGACGGTCCTCGCGTGAACGTGTCGCTGGTGGGCGGCGAGGGATACCACCGTGCGCTGTGTGCGTCGCTGGGGGACGAGGAGGCCTTGGCGCCGCAGCGGTCCTTCGAGGCCGATGGGCTGTCGTGGGGGCGCTACGTGATGGCTCGGTCCGAGCGCGACGATCGTGCCGGGGCCTGGTTCTGCCCGCCTCGCCCCGTCCGGGACGGGCATTTCCTGGCGATGCTCGAACGGTTGCGATCGGCGCATGCCGCCGCTCGAACGGGTGACGCGACGGAGGCGGTGCGACAGGTTGCGAGGTTCCATCAGGCGTTCGTCCGACTGCATCCTTTCCACTGTGCGAACCAATCCTTGGCGATGAACCTCGCGAACGTGGTGGTGGGTCGCGTGGCCGGGGGAGGCATTCCCCACTTGATGCTGGACCACCTTGCCCTTCGCCTTTCGGAGCGCGCTTATGAGCGGGTGTTCGCGCGGGCGACCCGGGCGTTCGCCCTTTCTTCGCAAGACCCAGCGGCTCGATTGGCGACCCTGCTGGAGCGCAAGAATCTGTCCTTCGGGATCATCGAGAAGCTGGGGAAGGCGGCGACGGAATCCGAGGCCGAGGCCATCGTGCGTGCGAATCCGGAGGCGGCGCGGTACGCGCTCGTGCGTGGCGCCTCAGCCTGAGACGCCCGTGAGCATGGCGATACGCGCCATTTCCAGCCGATGTACGAAGCGCTCGATCTCCGGGGGAGCCCAGGCCCGGACCTTTTGCGCCACGCCAGGGTTGGCCTCCGCCAGCGCCGAAGGCAACAGCATGCCCAGGCCGAACACCGCCGGGATCGTCACCCACTCGAAGGATTGCGTCGTCTCGGACAGATAGTCCTCCACCGCCGTGAGCACACCGTTTCTCGGCCCACCCTCTTCCAGCGCGTTGCACATCCGGGGGTTGAACCCGCCCTGCGCCAGCAAACGCGACGACGTCGGTGACATCCCTTGCCGGCCGTAGGGGTGGCGATGCTCGTCTGGAATCGTGCTCGGAGCGTAGTAAAGGTCCCTTCTGCCATAGGGCCAGCCGATGTCGTGCAGCAACACGAGAGGCTGCGGTTGGCCGGCGTCTTGCGACAGCGTCTCGATCAGCTTCAGCTCGTTGTAGACCGTGTACCAATTGTGGTCCCCGTCGATCAGGACCACATCGAACTGTGGCACGGAGGGCAAGGCAACAAGGCTCGGCAAGCGGAGGCACTGGAAGTGTCCCTCGTACTCCCGCTGCACGGCCTCGGGGTCGAACGCGGGGGCCGGGTCGATGGCATGGACTCGCGCGTCGTTCGCGCGCGCCCACTCGAGCAGCAAGCGGGTGGTCTTGCCCGCTTCCGAGCCGATCTCCACGATGTTCGCGGGGTGAAGGGCGTCGAGGATCGGACGGATGACGTCGGGCCAGAAGGCGAGCATGGGCGGATTATTGACGCTCGCCCGCTGCGCCTGCAAGGGGCGCGGGCTTGGCTCGTCGCATGGCCCAGACGACCAGGGCCACGGAGAGCGCCCAGGCGGCTATTGCGGGAGGAACGAGCCAGAGCGGGACCGGTTCGGTCGCCTCGGCCTCGGGCTGGAGCTGTAGTGCCAGGACTGCCAAGGTGTTGTTGGTCAGGTGGGCGGTGATGGGAACGAAGGTCGAGCCGGTCTTTGCCGCGAGCCAGGCCATGTACAAGCCGACGGGCAGCACAGCCGCCACGTGATGCGGGTCGAGGTGAAACACGGCGAACGCCACGCCCGACACGATGATGGCGACGGGGGTTGCGCCCAGGGCCCGCTGAAGCATGCCGCGAAAGAAGATCTCTTCGCACAGGGCGGGCATGACGGCGAGAAGGGGCCACACCACCCAGGCCGCGTGGCCGGACGCGAAGTCGTTGAGGAAGTCGACGGTGCCGAGGGTCAGGTTGGGGGCGGCCTTTTTGACGAGGGAATGCACGACGCCGCCAATCGGACCGAGGGCGAGAGCCCCCAGCACCGCGGCGGGGTAGGTCCAGAACGGGGCGCCCACGAGTCCCAGGGCTTTGCGCACCGGCACACGCGCGAGCGCCGGGGTGAGCACGGACACGGCGAGGAGGAACACGGAAGCCGCGAGGGCGGAGGCGGTGAGCACGAAGGCCCCGCCTGGGAGCTGCTGAACGTTCACGGTCGACTTCCCGTGGTACGCCATCAGCCCGAGGAGCCCGATCATCACGAACGCGAGGCTCCCCCCTTGGGCGAGCACTGCACCGACGATCGTACCCACGATCGCCTGCCACCGGGCGAGCCCGTCACGTTTGGCGGGGGCGGAGGGTGTCGTGGTGACCATGGGGGGAGCTTAGTAGTACAGCAAGTACTGGGTGCTCGAAATCGTTACTGGGTTGAGGCCCGGCTACGACGATGGGCGGATGACGGACATCAACTAGGAGTTGAGAACACGGAATGCGAATTCGAACCAGGAACGGGCGGAGTCAGGCGCAATTCGCACGGCCTTCCTCCGCACCACCTTCTGTGCCTTCTGCGTCCTCTGTGGTTCTCCGGAGTGCGATCCCGGTATCCACTTCGGGCACGTGGCACTAAGCTAGGTTCGAGCAAGCAGAAGCGGAGGACGATGATGTCGAGGCACGAACGGGTTCGGTGGGGTTGGCACGGTGTCCTGGCGGCGGCGCTGCTGGTCGCGTCTTGCGGAGGTTCCGATTCTGCGGGGACGGGCGGGTCGGGCGGGTCGGGCAGTGCGGGTTCCGCCGGGGTGGGCGGCGTCGACGGTGGAGCCGACGTGGCATCGGATGTGTCCGAGACCCATACGCTCACCGTGGTCCACGGTTACGGGTCGGGAACCTATGCGTCCGGCCAGGTCGTGCACGTGTGGGCGGCCGTGCTCCCATGGACAGAGTTGGTCGAGGGGTGGTCGGGCGATGCGAACTTGCTCGACTTCCCGGCGGAATGGCACGCAACTCTCACGATGCCTTCGCGCGATGTGACCCTCGAAGCCCAGATCAAGCCGATGGACGTCACCCTGGAGGAGTCGACCTTTCTGGGCAGCACGCAGCTCCCCAAGACGGTCCTGAGCCACTGGCCCGCAAGCCCCAAGGGTCTTGTCTTTCTGCTCCATGGCACGGGCGGCAGTGCCAAGATGATCGAGAAGGGCGAGGAGCGCTATCTCGCGCTGTCGGCCGTCGACCGCGGCTATGCAGTTCTCGCCACCGAAGCGGAGGAAGTCGTGGCGGGCGACCAGAACGCGGACGACAAGATCCGTTGGAACCCAGCGCTCGCGAAGGACAATGTCGACTTCGCGAACCTGGACTGGCTCGTCGGGTGGCTGCGCCAGGAGGGCAAGCTCGGGGAGAGTGCACCGCTGTATGTCATTGGCATGTCCAACGGCGGCGCCATGGCCTTGTCCCTCGGAGCCGTCGGGGGCTCCGACGTGGCGACGGACTTTCCGAACCTGCGGTTCGAGGGCGCCATATCCGTCTGTGCCAACGGTCGCTTGACCTCTGCGCAGGTCACGACCACACCCACGGCCTGGCTTTTGTGTGCGAATGACGACAATGATCAAGTCAGCAACGATGATGCGCGCGCCAACAGCGACGTGCTTCGCGAAAGGGGGATACCGACGCTGGTGGACGAGCATCCGGCGTCTCCCCTGTACGATCAGCGATTCATGCGCGTACCGGGGGTGGACGAGGCGAAGTCGTTGGCCTTAGCCGAGGGCCTGCGGGACGGCGGATTCGTGGGGCCGGATGGGCTGTTTCTCCTCCCCACCACGGAGATGCAGGCGCAGGTGCAGAGCAACCCGGATGCCTTTCCGGCGCTGACGTCGACGGACGGCCAGACGTTGTCAGAGGTGGTCAATCAGATTCGAGTGATGCAAGCGGAGCATCAGTTCTACTCCGACTGGGCGGCTCGGGCCCTCGATTTTCTCGAGGGCAAGTCGGAGTGACTGTGTGCTGCAGTGCAGTAGGCGTGTGTGCTTGCCGCGTTCACTCCCCGCACTGATGCAGGACGTACGTGACCGTGTCGGCCTTGACCGGAATCTTGCTCACGTTGGGCTTGTCCGTGGCCCAGCCCAGGCGCGTGGTGCAGGTGCGGTCTGCGTGGGTGAAGGTCAGGGTGTAGTCGCCGGGAGCGACGTTGACGAAGACGCCGAGTCCGGATGCGAAGGTGGCTGTGGCGGCGGTGTCGAGCATGACGCCGTTGAGATAGGCGATTGTGCCGCTGGCGGGAGAGATCGTGACTCCTACGCCGGTTTGTCCGTCTGCCGCCTGGGTATCGCCAGGCTTGGACTGGTCTGCGATGAAGGAGATGGCGCCCTTGCCCGCTTCCATCGTCAGGGATGCCGTGGAAAACAGCAGCGTCGCGTCGGAAGTTTTTACCGGGTAGAGGGTGGAGCCCGTGTCGTCCTTTTCGCCGGTGACCGCCGGGATCAAGGTCGTGAGGTATTCGTCCTTCTTGAGCTGGAAGAGCACCTCGAAGTTCATGGGGAACCCGTCCGCGACGATCTGGCCGGTGGCGATGGTCTCGGCGCACCCTGGGTCTCGGCCTTCGGGCTGGAGCGTGCAGACTTCGAGTCCCTCGATAGGTGACTTGGACACATAGTCCACGAAGGTCGCACCGACCTTGACGGTCTGGGCGGCGCCCCCGCTGCCCCCGGTGCCGGCGGACCCACCACTGCCCGCACTGCCACCCGTGTTGCCCGAGTCCTCGTCGTCACTGCCGCAGGCGAACATGGTGCAAGCGAGCCCGGCACAGACCAAGACCATCTCGATTCGAAGTCGCATGGATGCCTCCTGAAGGTGAAGTCGAAGGGGGGCATCGGTGCCCCACCCGAAGGCCGCTGCGGTACCACGGACCGGGCGTGCGTACAAGGAAGCATCACGGAGCCCGAACGCCGCGTTGTCCACCCGGGAACTTGGCTGCGCCGCGCGAACTAGGGCATGTCTCGGGCGGAAAGGAACGTTGGATGACTGCAGTTGCCGCCAAAACGCGCCGTCACGAGACGATCGAACCGCAGCCGCGCGCCGCCCCCGTGGCCGGCCCCTGGGTTGCCCCCCCGGTCGCTCGACCCTTCGCGCCTCCCTTCGCGCCCCCGTTGGCTCCTCCCCTGGCTCCCCCGGCCGAGCCGCATGCCAAACCGTTCGTGAAGTGGGCCGGCGGGAAGCGCAAACTCGTCCCCTTCCTCCTGCGACACGCCCCCAAACACTTCGGAAGCTATCACGAACCCTTCGTCGGCGGGGGTGCCCTGTTCTACGCCCTCCGCCCCGCCCACGCGTTCCTCGCCGACGCCAACGAGCGTCTCGTGCGTGCCTATCGCGGCGTCCGGGACGACGTCGAGGGTGTCATTCACCGCTTGCACAGCTATCCCCACGACTACGACTTCTTCATGCAACTGCGCAAAGAGGATGCCGACGCGGGGGTCGACGCCGACGTGGCGGCCTGGTTCATCTACCTCAACAAGACGGGATTCAACGGCCTGTACCGCGTCAACCGAAAGAACGAGTTCAACGTTCCCTTCGGGGACCAGGCGAACCCGACCATCTGCGACGAGGACAACCTGCGAGCCTGTGCGCGCGAGTTGAAAAGCGCGCGCATCGAGGTGGATGACTTCACCGGTGTCCTGACGAGAGCCCGGCCGGGCGACCTCGTCTACTTCGATCCTCCCTACCTCCCGCTCAGCTCCAGCTCCTCCTTCGTGGCCTACACCAAGGGTGGATTCGGCCCCGAAGACCACGAGCGCCTCCGCGACGTCGCCCTGGCGCTCAAGCGCCGAGGGGTGCACGTCCTGCTCTCGAACTCCGCCCACCCTCTCGTACGAGAGCTCTATGGGAAGCACTTCGCCATCGAAGAGGTGCTCGCCGCCCGCGCCATCAACAGCCGCGGGGACCGTCGCGGCCCCATTCGCGAGCTCATCGTGCACTGAGCTAAAGAGACTACTGCACTTCCAGCAGCTCGACGTCGAACACCAGCATGCCCTTGGGCTTACCCCGCTGGCCCTTGTAGGCGAGGTCTTCGGGAATCCACAGGCGGCGCTGTTCTCCTTCGACCATCAACTGCAAGCCTTCGGTCCAGCCCGCAATCACGGAGGTGAGTGAGAAGCTGGCGGGCTGCCCGCGCGTGAGCGAGCTGTCGAACATCTTGCCGTCCGTCGTCCAGCCCGTGTACTCGACCTTGACGCGGCTCGTGGCGGTCGGGCGCTTCTTGCCCTTTCCAGGAACAAGGACCTTGGAGACGAGGCCGCTCGCCGTCTTCTCGGCGTCGGTCGGTGGCTTCGCGACGTCCTTGGGCGTCTCCGGTGGCTTGACGATCTTGAGAAGCTCGATGTCGAACACCAGCATCCCGGCGGGCTTGCCTGGCATGTTGTTGTAGGCCAGCTCGACGGGGATCCAGAAGCGACGCTTCTCGCCCTCGACCATCAGCTGCACCCCTTCGGTCCAACCGGCGATGACCGCGCCGAGCGGGAAAGACGCGGGCTGTCCCTTCGCCTCGGAGGAGTCGAACATGGTGCCGTCGGTGGTCCACCCGCTGTAGTGGACCTTGACGGTTTCGCTCGCCTTGGGGTGCACCTTGCCCGTGCCCTCGGTGAGGACCTTGTGGGCGAGGCCCGTCTTCGTCTTCTTGGCGTCCGCGGGGGGAGCCGCGACGTCTGCGGGCACCGGGATCTTCTTGGGCCCGACGATGATGTCGAGCACCTTGACGTCCATGGTCACGGCCTGTCCGGTGGGGGGGTTCGGCCAGCCCTTGGCGGCCTGCGCGGCAGGAATCCAGACGCGACGCTCCTCGCCCGCGCCCATCTCCCGCAAGACGTCAGCCAATCCGGGAATGACTCCCGCCAATCCGACACGGGCCGGGCGCCCCATCGTCTTCGAGCTGCCGAAGGGTCTGCCGTCGGGAGTCCACGCGGTGTATTCGAGGCTCACGGAATCGTTCTCCGTGGGCTTCCGATCGTCTTCGCCCTTGGCGAGGACCTTGAAAGCAATTCCGCCAGCGGTCTTCTTCGCGTCGCCCGGCGCGGCCGCAACGTCCGCGGGGGCCTCCTGCCCGGGCGGGACCTTGAAGGAAGCGGTGGGCGCGGTCTTCGCCGTGTCCGCCTTGTTCTCGTCGCAGGCGCCGAGCGCCAGGACCATCACCATCGCCGAAATCACAACGTGAACGCTTCGCATGGGCGGCACTCGACCACGTTCTGAGGCTTTCGTCAAAGGGGTATGAACCCCGGTGGCGCCCCGAAAGGATTGTAACCGTCGGCCCCGCAGTTGCGCTAGCGTTCCGCCATGAGGTTTCGAACAGCAGGCTGGATCGTTGCCTTGGCCGCGTGCGGCGCGGTGGCTCTGCCCAGGTCGGCAGATGCCGCCGACTTCGACCCAAGCGGCACCCTGACCTTCACGCCGGGCGCTGCTCTCGCCGAGAGCTTCGAGGACTTCGATGTCGTCGAAGCAGGAAGCTCGATCGCGACCGCTGTCGACTCCGAGACGGCCCTCGATGGCGGCAAGGTCCTTCTTGCCACGCTGCGCGACGAAGGCTTGCCCCTCGCCCTCTCGCTCCCCTCGGGACACAGAACCTACCAGCTTTCGTTCTGGATCCGGGGCGACGTCGTGGGCGGGCTCGCGGTCGACTACGGGGATGATCGCCCGGGCAATCTCGCGCAAGCCTTCCCGTCCGGCCGCGTAACGAGCGACGGGTGGATCGAAATGGTCACCGCGCCCATGCCGATTGACGGGGACGCTTCGGGACTGGATGCGCGCGTGTTTCTCGCCGGGTACGACGCCGCGGTGACCCTCGAGGTGGAGGTCGACGCGGTCGAGGTGATCGCGACGGGGGATGCGATTGCGCCGGTCGCCTGTGAGGGGCTGGACCTGGCGGGCGCGTGTGGCGCGGAGGAGATGTGCCTCGGCGGACGATGTCATGCGGCCGCCGGATGGTTTCCCCCGCTGCCGAGCCCGGAGGACCGAGACCGCCTCGTCGACTATTGGAAGGAGAAGATCCGCGACACGTACGGCCCCTTGCTGATGAGGAAGGTGGCCATGCCCGAGGCGCTCGCCGCGCTGGAGAACGCTCGGAACGCCACCTCCGCCGTGGTGTTCTGGAACCGTTTCGCCGAGGCGATTCGCCGGTTGCGCGACGCGCACACGTACACGCGGAGCCCGAACCTGTCGCGGCTGCACTTCGGCCCTGCGCTCAACGTTTGCTTCTTCGAGGGGATGGGGGACCTCTCGCACGACGCCTGGCCGACCGATCCTGCCTATGGGGACATCCTCGTGTCTCACGCTGGGCCGAGCCACACGTGGGGGCTGAAGCAAGGGGATCGGCTGGTGGCGGTCGACGGTATCCACCCGCTCGCCTGGGTGCGGTCGTTGATGTCTCACAGCCTGTGGTACTGGGAATCGGACGAGCCTCGTCAGGTGGCGAACCTCGCGTTGATGCTGCGGCAGCTCATTCCGCTGCACGCGACGACGGTTTCGGTGGTGCACTGTGACGCGGGGACGAAGACCTGCGACAAGGCTGCGACGCTGTTGCAGGTGGACGCGATGAAGGTGGGGCCCCCGGATCTGAAGCTGGTGGGGTGCGACAACCGGCCTTTCTATCACGTGCCCGGGGCGCCGGAGGACCACGACTTCGGGGACGCGATGGCCGACGAGAGCGTGGTGCTCGAAGGGTGGCTCACGCAGTCGTCGTCCGAGGAAGGGCTTCGGGGGATCGTGTGGAACAGCCTGCTGGGCGGGTGGCAGGGCAGCAAGCTGGACGCGAAGCTCCGGCACGCCACGAGCACCTGGAAGTCCGACGCCCGGGGCGTGGTGATGGACCACCGGCAAGGGCACGGGGGGACGATGGCCACGGCGGACATCCTCATCGGGTTCTCGCGGGAGCGGTTCATGCCGATGGCGAGCCTGTTCCGAAACCGGGAGGCGGACGAGGGGCCGCAGACGCTCGAAGAGGGCAAGGCGCTGTTCGACAAGATCCAGAGCTATGCCGGCGTACAGGCGGGGTCGGACAACCCGCAGATGCAAGTCCCGGTCGCGTTCTTGGTCACCTGGGACGTGTCGGCGAGCGACTTCCTTCCGCACATTCTCAAGGGTGCGCCGCAAGTACGTCTGTTCGGTCCGGGCCCCACGATGGGGGCGTTCGGCACCTTCTTCCAGTACTCGTATTGGGGTGGTCTTCGCTGGTCGCTCGGTGCGGAGGACTCCCTCACCCCGGAAGGGATGACCTTGTGTGGGCGAGGGGTCTATCCCGACGAGGTGGTGTTGCCGCGGCAATCCGATCTGCTCGAGGGCAGGGACACGGTTCACGAGGCGGCGGTGGCTTGGCTTCGCGAGGAGATCGCGCCATGAGGACGATCGAGAACAACAGGCTCACGATGGCCGGTGCGCTGGTCCTCGTGCTGGCGAGCGCGGTGGGTTGCGGGATGACCACGCCAGACGTGAACCCTGTCCCGCGGTCCGACGCGGGGTGGGCTGGCGACAGCGCCTTGGGCGACAGCGCGGATGAAGGTGTCTCGCCTCCCGACGCGGCGCCGGAAGGGTCGCCGGACGCTGGCCCGATCGTTCGCGAGGTGTTCACGCGCGATCCGTTCGGCCGACTCGATCCGGCCAACCTGATGCACGACGGAGACTTCGAGCATTCGGCCCCGGACTCCATGCAATACCCGTGGTTGGGCATCGAGTACTCGCGCATCGTCACGGGCCCGGCCTGTCGTTCGGGCTTGCGTTGCGTCGAGATCTCGCCCGAGGACTACATGTTCGGGATGTTCGTCTGGCCTGACGCGCCCGCGGTGGAGGTGTCGTTCTACGGCAAGCCGGAGTCGTCGCAGGACTGCGAGAAAGAGGGGGTCGGTATCGTGATGATGGCCGACGCCTACGGGCAGGAGACGCGCATCGGGCCAGAGACGCCGGAGCCCGTGGATGGGTGGTGTCGGTACGCGGCGGTGATGCCAGTGCCTTCGAACATCGGCTATCACTGGTGGGTGTTGATGCTGGCGACGCGCAGCGAGGCGACAGGCCCTGTGGTGTTCGACGACGTGTCGATGGTGGTGACGTCGAAGAATGTGGGGACGTTGCGGGGGCTGACGACCATGCCGGTGGAGGATCGGGTGATGGTGACGCGGGCGAGGGAAGCGGTGAAGAAGATGATGCCGCCGAACCCGGTGCGCGAGCCGTTGCCGGTGAAGAACCCGACGGGTCGTCGCAAGTAGGGATTCGAAGCAACCCCAGAGGTCGCAGAAAGCAAAGAAGGCAGAAGGGCGTCAGTCCTTTTCGAGGACGGACTTGACGCGGGCGAGGGTGTCGAGGTCGGCGGTGCGGAGTTTGGCGAGGACCTCTCCGCGTGCGTCGTCGTCTTGGACTTCGACCTGGAGGAGGTCTGCCATTTTGTGGATGAGGTCGACGGGTTCGACGGGTTTCTCGAGGTAGCCCTGGGGGGGTGGGACCTCTTTGCCCTTCATGATTTCGTTGAAGTCCTCCTGGCCGAGGTCATCGCGTGCGTGGGCGGTGATGATGAGCACGGGGATCGTGGCGAACTTCGAGTTGGCGCGGAGGCGCTTGTAGAAGGCCACGCCGGACTGCCGAGGCATGACGAGATCGAGCGTGATGGCGTCGGGCTTGGCTTCTTTGACGCGGTTGTAGGCGTCCTGTCCGTTGGAGGCGGTGGTCACCTTGAACCCTGCGTCCTCGAGGGTGGCAGCCAGAAAGGCCTGCACGTCGGGCTCGTCTTCGACGATGAGTACGGTCTTGTCCTCGGCCTTGTCCATGGGTCCTCCGCGGAGGGGGCTACTCAGCCTCCTCCCACTTGATGAAGCCCGGATTGATGTCGGCCATCGCGTTGACGATGAGCTCGACCAAGCCAGCGTAAATCATCTTCTCCCCAGCGAACAGGTTGTAGTGCTCGAAGATGTCGCGGATCTGGCCCTTGCAGTTGGAGCAGGGGGCGCAGACGTACTTGCGGGTGTTCTCGCCGCGGCAGTCGGCGAAGGCTTCGAGGATCTGTTCGAGCTTTTTTCGGCCGGCGATCTTGAAGCGCCACTCGGGGATGTTGCCGCGGGACATGATGGCGAAGCCCGAGCCGCCGCCGCAGCAGTAGTTGTGGGGGCCGTGGTGCTTCATCTCGCGGAACTGCGGGCAGAGGTACTGGATGACCTCGCGCTGGGGCTTGATGATGCCCATGAGTCGGGTGAGGTTGCACGGGTCGTGCAGGGTGACGGGGAAGTCGTTGCGCGAGGGGTCGAACTTGATCTTGCCCGAGAACACGATGTCCCGCAGCAGGGGGAAGCAGCTCTCGCGGGGGATCTTGAGCTCGTCGGGCAGCACGCGGTCGGCGATGACCGTGAGGGCCTTGTGGGCGTGTCCGCACTCGCCGAGCACGATCTTCTTCACGCCGAGCTTCTTGGCCGCCTTGGCGTGAAGGATCGCCGTGCGGGCGGCCTGCACGTCGTCGTAGAACACGCCGTAGTTGATGCTGTCGTAGCCCGCGATCTCGCTGGACAGGGTCCAGCTCAGGCCCGCCTTCTCGAAGATGATCGCGAACGCGGCGATGTTTTCGGGCCAGGCGAGGATCTCGCCGGCGTTGTGGATGAGCAGGATGTCCGCGCCCTCGACGTCCCACGGCGTCTTGAACTGGAAGCCGGTGGTCTCGGAGAAGTCCTCGTCGATGAACTCGATGTTGTCCTTGACGACGAGGTCGCTCATGCCGGTAGAGGAGCCGACCTTCATCTGGAGCATGGAGCCCTTCTCGTGCAGCTCGGGGGGGGCGATGCCCAGCTCTTGGCTGAAGATCTTGCGGATCTCGCGGGCGATAAGGCCGTTGTCCGCACCGATGGGGCACGTCTGCGCGCAGCGTCGGCACAGGTTGCAGCGGTACGCCATCTCGCCGAGACGCGCGACGGTCCTCCAGTTCAGGTCGATGTCGCCGTTGCGCCAGCCGCTGAGGACTTCCTTCTTGACGTACTTCTTGTAGACGCGCCGGAAGACCTCGGAGCGGTAGGTGGGACGATACATCTCGTTCTCACCGCTGGCCTCGTAGATGTGGCAGGACTCCGAGCAGGTGTTGCACTTGGCACAGTGCTCCATGGTGGTGATGAGCTGGGAGTACATCGTCCAGTTGTTCTCGGGGGTGAAGAGCTTCTCCATGCCCTTGATGAACTTCTCGACGAGCTCGTCCTCTTCCTTCTTGTTCTTGGGACGAGGGATGGGGAGGATCGTAGTGTCGTCGAGGATGCAGGCGAGCTCCTCGCGGGTGGTGTCCTTGATCGGCGTGAACTCCTTCTCGTCCCAGTCGAGAGGGATGGGCATCAGATCCTTGGCGTCGACGTGGGAGAGCTGTTTGGTGTCGGCGGCCGCGTCGGTAATGCGCAGGTGAACGCGTGACTTGCCCATCGTCTCACTCCTTGGTTGCAGCGGGCTTGGCCGCGGGTTCGGCTGTGGGGTTGAAGGTGGCGACTTCCGCCCAGTTCTTGCCGGTGCCTTTCACGTGGGCGGCGGACCAGGCCACGGGGTAGCTCAGGACGGTGGCGATCCTGGCGGAGTAGGCGCCCTGGGCGTTGGACTCGTCGCCCCAGCGGATGTCGTGATAGAGGAAATACTTCATGAAGAAGTGAGCCATGTGGGTCAGGGGGATGTAGGCCAGGAGGCCGAAGGCGACGAGGAGCTGAGCGGCGAACAGGGGGTTGTCGAAGGCCGCGAGCTGGAAGGTCATCAGGTTGGCGAGGAACCCACGAAGGTGAGAGAAGGTTGGGTCGTGGGTTTGCCAGGAGGCGAGGGCGAGGCCCATGGCGATGATGAACAGGGCGAGGTTGAAGAAGTGTCCTGGGGAGGAGTAGATGCGCATGGCCTCGTTGGTGAGCCTCCGGTGCAGCAAAAGGAGGCTGCCGAGGATGGTGAGGCTGAAGGCGACGGGGCCGAGGATGGAGGGGATCGTGACGAAGAGGATGGCGAGGGCGCCGGCGTCAGGGGGCGCGCCGGCTGCCTGGGCGATCGCGCCGCCGATCATCAGCGCAATGAACGCGCTGGCGAGGTACAGCCCGAGGTGGAAGGCGTAGGTGGAATACCAGAGGGGGCGGTTGTGCTCCCAGACGGCCTTGAGAAACAGGATCTCGGGCACCATGACCTTCAGCTCGTTGACCATGGACACTTCCCGGGGCTTCTTCCACCAGTCGACGTCTTCGAGGTAGCTGCCGCCGTAGACGTCGCGCCCCTTGCCCTCATGGGCGACGGGGTAGAGCTCCCAGCGGAGGTGGACCGGGTTGTTGAGGTACTTGATAGCGCGCCGGGCGACGGCGCCGATGAAGACGAGCAGTGCCACGTAGGCGACGACGTAGACGATTGTGGACATCGAGAATCTCCCACTTCGCGGTTGAGAAGGGCCCGAGGCGACGCGGTTAGGCGTCTTGGCCGGTGAGCTTTGCGGCCAGGGCCAGCAACTCCTTCTTGTCGATGGGCTTGGAGACGAACCCCTCGGGCTGAGGGGAGTTGCGCATGCGGCTGAGGAAGTTGTGCATGGGCTCGCCGATGCCGGTGACGATGATGATGGGGATGGTCTTGTAGGAGTCGTGGGCTTTGAGGTCGCGGAAAGTCCGCACGCCCGACTGCTCCGGCATGGACATGTCGAGGGTGATGAGGTCGGGCTTCTCCGAGCCGACCAGCTTCCACGCTTCGACACCGTTGCTTGCGGTCACGGTGTCGTAGCCGTTGTCCTGAAACAGGGCCGTCAGAAAGGTCACGACGTCCTGCTCATCGTCCACGACCAGTACTTTCTTCTTGTCGCTCATGATCTCCCCGCTTTGTCGGGCGCACGGCCCGACGTCACGACCGGCTTCGCCTTGGCGGACTTGGCGTGCCGATCGAGCTCTTTTTCTGCCATCCCGCGCAGCTTGTAGGCCATGTCCCGCATCGTTCCGAACACGACCCCGCAGCCGGCGTCCATGCGGAAGTCGTCGCCGCGCTTCGCGAGCTCCAGCATCTGCTCGCTCACTTGCAGCACGCTTCGCAGGTTGTCGTCGGGCCGTTCGGGCTCCATCGGGCCGTTCCTTTGCTTGAGACACGCTCCGCTCAGCAAAGGGTGTACCACTTGGGACATTCCCGCAATCTTAGGGATGATGCGCTTTGATTTTCAGCGAATGAGGCGAGGGTCGTGATGAGACAGCCCGGCGGCGTGTCTCATCGTGCAATACGGAGGAAGATGGGACGAATCGTGCTCAGTGCTCGGAATATGATGACGTTGAGCCCACGAAGCGGGGAGGGTCGCGAGATGTGTGTCTCAAGATCCAACCTGAGAACGTCTTGAGACACGAGACACGGCAGCGACTCGACACCCGTCGGGTCGGGCGTGTCCCGCGGTACCGGTTCAGCAAGCGAGCAAGTCGTCCAGCTCCCGGGCGAGACGCGACGCGACACGGGCTTGCACGAACCGGTACGGGCCAGGCAGCTCGACCTCCGCCTGGGCCGCGCCGTCGAGCAGCCGAAGTCGCCCCCTGGCCCCCACGGCCACGCCGGGCGGGGGAAACACCTCGAGCACGCCGTCCACCCACCGCCACACCAGCCGGTACTTCGCTGCCGCGATCGCCGCCGCTCTCTCGATCCGCGAGCGCGCCTCGCTGAGGGTCAATCGATGGGGCTGCATCACGCGTATCGAAGCCATGAACCTACCGAGAGCATGCAACGAGACCCTCCCCTTTGCCATGAAGGTTCGGTGGAGGATTGGTGCAGGAATGGTCACCCCTACGACGCGAGCAAGTCAAAATCCTGGGTCCGATTGAACGTCTCCAGACGCTCCCGCAAGGGCTCGTCCCCCTCTCGCAGGAAGGAGCCGCCCGGCACGGCCAGCCCCTCGTCGAAGAGACCCAGGTACACGGACAGGTTCTTGCCGCGGGCGTGTCGCGCTGCTCGGGCCACCTCCTGCAAGGTGGGCGGCGTGTACTCCCCCTTCGCGAACGCTTGCGCGAGCTGCGTGCCGAAGGCCACGTACGTGGGGTTGAGGTGCATGTTGATCGGAACCCCGCTGCGCGTGGCCTGCTCGTGCAGGTAGTCGATGGCCCGGTGAATGTCCGCCACGGCCTCGCCGCCCGACATGCCGATGACCGGCTTGAGCATGAAGTAGCACTTCAGCCGGTACCGATAGGGGCTCATCAGGTCCACGAGCCCCTCGAAGGTCGAAAGCGGCATCCCCTTGTGGAACACCTCGTCCCGGATCGTATCGTCGAACGCCTCGAAGCCCACCGCCAGCTCGAGCTCGGCGCGTCGGTCCCGCTCCCCCAAGGCCCGTGCGATGTAGCAGAGCTCGTCCCACTCCACGTACTCGGGGCGCGTCTCCAGGCTCAGGATGTCCAGGTTCGGAAGCGCCACGTTGACGCGCGCGAGCAAGTAAAAGAGCGCGGTGGCGGGGAAGGTGACCTGATCGAGCACGGAGCCGTTGTTGCTGACGATCAGCTTGTGGACTTCGTGCGCGCGGGACTTCACCTCGTCGAGGGCGAGGAGTTGGTCCACCTGGGCCATGATGTCGCGGTAGTGCACGTGGTGCAGGGACGACAGGGTGGGCAGGTTGCAACCGAGGCAGCGGTTCCAACGACAGGCGCGCGTGTAGAAGACGGCGAACAGGACGGTGCCGCCGGCCTCTTGCTGGAACCACCACTGGGCGAGCTGTGTGGGATCGCGCTCCGTGAACGAGAAGTCCTTTTCGGCGCGTTCGGACCCGTGGAGGATCTGCGTCTGGGGATCGGCTGGCATGTTGTGGGCCAGTGTACTCCTCCAGGAAGGTTGACAGACGAGGGAAACGAAGGGAATCTCAGGGCCCTTGCGCGGGTTTTCGCGCACATTCCCGGGAGATTGACCATGACGGATCGCACTCGCCGCAGCGTGCTGGCAGGGATCGTGGGGGCCGCCGCAGGTGCCGCCCTGGCCGGATGCGATGACAAGAAGAAGGAGACGCCCGCCTCTGACCCGCCCAAGACCGGGCCGGAGACCCCGTTGACCCCTTCGAAGCCCTCGGCGCCGGACAAGACCTACAAGATCGCCTGGTCCGTCTGGACCGGGTGGATGCCCTTCAAGCTCATGCAGGAGAAGGGGCTGCTCGCCAAGCGTGCCTCCGAGCACGGTGTGAAGATCGAGCTTGTCGAGTTCAAGGGCTACATGGACTCGGTGCAGGCCTTCGCCGCCAAGAAGGTCGACGGGGTCACAATGACCTCGATGGAGTCGTTGCAGCCGGCCTCCAACGGTGTGGACTCCGTGGGCATCCTGGTCAACGACATCTCCAACGGTGGCGACGGCGTCCTGGTGCGGTCGAACATGAAGCTCGAGGACCTGAAGGGGCAGACGGTGCTGCTCGAGGAGTTCAGCGTCAGCCACTACCTTTTGGTACGCGCCCTCGAGTCGGTGAAGATGGCGGAGAAGGACGTCAAGATTAAGAACATCCCTGGCGACGACGCGGGCAAGGCGTTCTTGACGGACCAGAACGTGAAGGCGGTGACCACGTGGAACCCGCACCTGTTCCAGGCCACCGAGCAGGGCAAGGGCAAGGTGGTGTTCTCGAGCAAGGACGTACCGGGGGAGATCATCGACTTCCTGGTGGTGTCCGGGGCTGCGCTTCAGGAGAACCCGAACCTGGGCAAGGCCTTGGTGGAGGCCTGGTACGACGCCATGGACATGATCAAGGACAGCAAGACGCGGTCCGAGGCGATCGAGATCATGGCGAAGGGGGCGGGCGCCACGGTCGAAGAGTTCAACAAGATGCTGGCGGACACGGACCTGTTCACGGATCGCACCAAGTGCCAGGAGTTCTTGGGCAGTGCCACGCTCAAGGACACCATGGCCAAGATCAAGAAGTTCAGCTTCGACCATGGGCTCATCAAGGACGCGGGCTTTGACATCGGGTTCGGGCCTGGAGCGCAGAAGCTCCGCTTCGACGCCAAGTATGTGATCAAGTGAGCAAGTCGGCGCGCAAGCTCATCGGGACCCCGCTCCCGCGGGTTCGACGCGTTTTGCTCGGGTTGATCCCGGTGCTGCTGATGGTGGCGGCGTACGCCTACTTCTCCCATCAGCGGCACATCGAGAACCCGATGGATCGGCTGATGCCCGGTCTGTCGAAGCTGTGGGCGGGGCTGCAGGAGATCACGACCCCGGACAAGCGGTCGGGCCAGGTCTGGCTCTGGGTGGACACCGTGGCTTCCCTCGAGAGGCTGGGCAAGGGGTTGGGGGCCGGCTTGGCCATCGCCTGCACCCTCGGCCTGCTCATGGGCATCTTCTCCACCGTGCGCGCCTTGTTCTCCCCCATCGTGACCGCGCTCGCGAAGATCCCACCCCTCGCCCTGCTGCCCATCATCTTCATCTTCCTTGGCGTCGACGAGAGCTCGAAGATCGTGCTCATCGCCTTGGGCGTGGCCCCCACCCTGACCAACGACATCACGCTCGTGGGCCAGTCCATTCCGCGCAACACGATCGTGAAGGCCTATACCCTCGGGGCCAGCACGAGCGAGGTGGTGATCAAGGTCATCCTGCCCCAGATCCTTCCTCGCATGATCGACTCCATCCGGCTGACCATCGGCCCCGCGTGGATCTACCTCATCGCCTCGGAGGCGATCAGCGCCGACAGCGGGCTCGGGTATCGCATCTACGTCGTGCAGCGGCAGCTCGCCATGAACGTGATCTTGCCCTACGTGGTGTGGATTGCGCTCATCGGGCTGGTGCTTGACTACGGCCTCGCGGCGCTCTCCCGTTGGGGGTTCCCCTGGGCTCACGCACAGAAGGATCATTGAGATGTCCGACACCGCGGGCGACGACACCAAGAACAGCGCGGTGGACAAGGCTGCGAGGGCGGCGCGGGAGGCTGCGAGACTCGCTGCCGAGAAGCGAAAGATCGAGCGAGCGACCGAGGCGTCGGCCGAGGTCGTCACGGCCTCGAACGGGCGGCCCTCCACGGCGTCGGTCCCCTCCACCCCGCTGCTCGACTGCTCTCACGTTTACCAGCGCTACCCCAATCCCAAGGGGGGCTTTCAGGTCGTCCTGAACGACATCAACCTCGTGGTGCCCAAGCACGACTTCATCACGGTGGTCGGGCCGAGCGGGTGTGGCAAGTCGACGCTTCTTCGCCTGGTGCTGGGGTCCGAGGCGCCCTGGATGGGGCAGTTGAGCGTGCGGGGCAGGCCCATCGACCACCCGGACCGGGACCGGGGAATCGTCTTCCAGAAGTACTCCCTGTTTCCTCACCTCACGGTGCTCGACAACGTGGTGTTCGGCCTCGAGCTCGACGGTACCTGGCTGCTCCAGAAGTGGCTGACGTGGCCCGTGTACCGGAACACGCACCACAAGCGCTACGTGGAGCAGGCGATGGGGTACTTGCGTGCGGTGAAGCTCGACGAGCACGCCAAGAAGTACCCGCATCAGCTGTCGGGGGGCATGCAGCAGCGTGTGGCGATTGCGCAGGCGATGGCGATGAAGCCGGACATCCTGCTGATGGACGAGCCGTTCGGGGCGCTGGACCCGGGGACGCGCGAGTCGCTGCAAATCACCATCATCGAGACGTTTCAGCAGCAGGACATCACCGTGTTCTTCGTCACCCACGACATGGAAGAGGCGCTGTTCGTGGGCAACCGGCTCCTCGTGTTGTCGGCGTACTACGAGCCCGAGGAGCCCACACAGCAGGGGGCGAAGATCGTGATGGACGTTCCCACGCCGAAGGACACGCGCACGAGCGTGAAGGCCACGGCGGAGTTTCAGGAGTTCATCGCGGAGGTCCGTCGCCGCGGGTTCGATCCCGCGTGCCGTCAGAAGGTCTCGGAGTTCGACCTGCGCGCGGCCGAGGCGGTGCGCAAGGGGGCGTGAGCCCTCAGGCCATGACGGGGCCGAAGTCCCCTGCCTTCACCCACTTCGTGATCACGCGCTCGATCTTCTCGTAGGCCTCCCCGGTGACGCCCAGCGCTTCGGCGTACTCGGCGATCCGCGCCCGCTCCTTGTCGGAGAACGCGCCGTCCGCCCACGCCAGCAGCACGCCGCACTGGATCGCGACCATGCGAATCGTGGGATCCGTGACGCGCGCTGCCAGCGCCGCAGGCGTCATCGGCGCCAGCTGCTCGTTCGCGTCGAAGTCCGCGTTGAGCATCTCGACGAAGCCCTCGATCATGCGAAGCTCGTCGTCGTGCATCCCGTCCGATTCGGCGATGTCTTTGAGGGCGGCCACGATCGCGGTCGCGTCGTCCGTGCTCATGGGGACATCGGTGAAGAGCGGGTAGAGATCTTCGTTCGTGGTCATGAGGACATCGTACGAACATCGCGTGGGCGGGATCAAGACATGATGCGGTTGGTGGGTGGCGGAGGAATGCCCCCATCCCAGCCTTCCCCCGCAAGGACGCGCAAGGACGGGGGAAGGAGCCATTCGTACAGCAAGACCCAGAGACTACTCTCTCGGGCCGTCGCGTCGGCTACTTGTCCGCACGGTCGATGTGGTCCTGGACCGTAGCGATGAAGCCCTGCGGGTCCTCGAGGGACACGAAGAAGCGGGGGAACCGCTTCTTGATGCCGGGCAGCACGTGAAAGGCGAGGGGCTTCTTGAACTCGATCTTCACGACCCCCTGGGTGGAGCCGATGAAGCCGAGGCCGCCGTACCCGATCCGTAGCCCGATGCCGTAGATCCATGACCAGTGGTGAGGCTCGACGCTTGCGACCTCGGCCAGCGGGAAGGTCTCTTCTCCGATGCCGAGCTTCAGGGTGACCTCCTTGTCGTCCACCTTGGCCCAAGAACGCGCCTGGGTGGCTCCGATGAGCAGCAGTGGGGCAGCCCACAGCGGGTCGATGTTCACGTTGAAACGGTCCATGGCACCTCCGGGGTGGCGAGCCTACCACCGGCAGGGCTTCTGCATCACACCGGAACCGAGACTCCAGAAAACCACAGAAGACGCAGAGGGCACAGAAGGGATGGGGGTTGGTGCGGAGGCTCGTGCTGCGTGCCCGGAGTCCCTACTGGGTTGAGGCCCGGCTACGACAATGGACGGATGACGGACATCAACCTAGATGTGCCCAGTCAAGCAAGGAGCTTCCCAAGGTCCAAGGCCGGTCTGTGGCGAAGGGATGTGGTCAGTGTGGCACGGCGTTGCCGTGCGCAAGGCTGGGCGCGACGATGTCGCGCCGCCACGGTCTCGGATGTGTACCGTCACAATTCCGGATCCGTGGCGACTCGGCAACGCCGAGTCCAGCCCGGCACGGCAACGCCGAGTCCAGCCCGGCACGGCAACGCCGTGCCCCAAGGCCTTTCCCAGTCGTCCTCTGTGGTTCTCCGCAGGGGGCTTCCCATGCAGCTCCCTATCGGGATAGTAAAAATGACCCTTGGCCCACGAAGGTCCGTTCCACTCTCCGGGCTCGGTTTTGGGACAGCCTTCCTGAGCTCTTTGGTGTTGGCTGCCGGTCCAAGGTATCCTCTGGGTCCCGTGACCCCCGACGACCTCCCTCGACCGTCCTCGATCTGCCCCAACGCGCTCATCGAGGGCAGGTTTCGCCTGTCTCTCCCGCTCGGGCAGGGGGGCATGGCGAGCATCTGGGCGGCGCGCGACGAGAAGCTCGACTGCGAGGTCGCGGTCAAGTTCCTCGACCCGGAGCTCACGAAGTCCACGGAGCTGGTGGAACGTTTCCGCCGAGAGGCGCTCGCGGTCTCGCGCATCCCGAGCATCCATGTGGTTCGCGTGATCGACTACGGCGTGACGGAGCATCACGAGCCCTACATGATCCTCGAGCGGCTTCGGGGCTTCGACCTCGACCAGCTGGTCCGCCAGCAGGGGCGCGTCCCTCCGGCCAAGGTGTTGCACATCCTCAAGCAGGCCTGTCGCGCGCTCGCCAGCGCGCACGACGTGGGCGTGATCCATCGCGACATCAAGCCGTCGAACCTGTTTCTCACGCCCGATGGCGACGACTACTTCGTCCATGTGCTCGACTTCGGGGTGGCGAGGATGGCGGCCGAGGGCAGGGGAAGCAGGAACCTGACGCGGCCGGACGAGCTGCTCGGCACCCTCGAGTACATGTGTCCCGAGCTGGTTCTAGGCAGTGGGCAGGCCCTTGACGGCAGGGCGGACGTGTATGCCTTGGGGGTCGTGACCTATGAGGCGCTGACCGGTACGACACCCTATCCCGGTGAGTCGCTCGGCGAGATCATCATGTCCCTGACGCAGCGGCCCCTGGTGCCCGCGTCGTCCCTGCAGCCCGATGTGCCCCCCGCCTTCGATGCCTGGCTGGCTCGCGCCCTCGCCATCGCGCGTGACGATCGATTCGCGACCGCGCACGAGATGGGGGATGCGCTGGCTGTCGTCGAGCGTGCTTTGCTGGCCGGATCCGTTTCCGTGGAGCCTGCGCCGTCGGAAGCATCTGTCGCCTCGTCTGTCCCTTTGCCTCCCGCTCCCCCGCCGTCTGCAGCGCCATTGCGGCCCGCGTCATCGCCGCCTGTGGCATCCCCGCCGCCCGCGCCCCCGCCTCCGGTGTCCCAACCGCTGGCCTCCCCGCGTGCGGTGGCCCCGCTTCCTGAGGTGGGTGGCGCTCCCGCCAGCCGATCCTCATCGGTTCGTGAGAGCGTGCTCGGGGCCCTGGGTGAGAAGCGCAAGCCCGTCGAGCAGATGCTCGACCGAGCGGGCTACGAGCTGGAAGCTTGGACTCCCCAGGTTTTGAGGAACCGGACGGAGCCTGTTCATCGCATCCTTGTTCGATTGGTGACCGAGACAGCTGGACGCGCCTGGCGAAATCACCGGGAGATCACGATCATCGCGGTCGGCGCGATGGCCGCCCTTGTCATCGTGCTCCTTGCGTTCGTTGTCCTTGGGTGAGTTGATGCGGATTGGTACCGACCCGGCTGACTCGGGCTCGGGCTCGGGCTCGGGATGACTCGGGCTCGACCTGAGTGGGTAACTTGCGGGCACCTGTGCTCAGGACAGGGACAGCATGCGTTCGATCGGAACGAGGGCCCGCACTCGGATGTCTTCGGGGACGTCGACCTGCGGGGAGAGGTCGCGAAGGCACAAGTACACCTTCTCGAGCGTGTTGCGCTTCATGTGCGGACACTCGTTGCAGGCGCAGTTGCCCTCCTGGGGGGGCGCTTCGAGGAAGGTCTTGTCCGGGGCGGCCTTCTTCATCTGGTGCAGGATGCCCGGCTCGGTGCCCACGATGAACTTCTGGGCCGGGCTGGTCTGCACGTACTTGAGCAGGGCGGTGGTCGAACCGACGTAATCGGCCAGGCGCAGCACGGGGGGTTCGCACTCGGGGTGCGCGATGAACAGCGCGTCCTTGTTGCGTTCCTTGAGACCGATGATCTTGCGCTCGCTGAAGGTCTCGTGAACGACGCAGGCGCTCGGCCACAAGTGCATCTCACGCCCGGCTTGCTTCATGACGTGACGCCCGAGGTTGCGATCGGGCGCGAAGAGGACTTCCTTTTCAGGCGGGATGGCCTGGACGACCTTGACGGCGTTGGCCGACGTGCAGATCCAATCGCTCTCGGCCTTCACGGCGGCGGTGCAGTTGATGTAGCTCACGGCCACGGCGCCGGGGTGCTTGGCGCGCCAGGCTTTGAAGGCGTCCACGGGGCAGCCGTCGGCGAGCGAGCAGCCGGCCTCGAGGTCCGGGACGACCACGATGCGGTCGGGGTTCAAGATCTTCGCGGTCTCGGCCATGAAGTGAACGCCAGCGAAGCAGATGACGTCGGCGTGGGTCTTCTTGGCTTGTTGGGCGAGCTGCAGGGAGTCACCGAGGAAGTCGGCGATGTCTTGGATCTCGGGCACCTGGTAGAAGTGCGCGAGGATGATCGCGTTGCGCTCCTTCTTGAGGCGAGCGATCTCGGCTTCGAGGTCGAGGCTCGGGTCGATGCCGTTGGGGTACGCTGCTCGTTCCATGGCGGGCTTGTAGAGCCCATGGTTCCGGATGGCCAGAGGCGCGCGCCCGATCCTGAACGGGACGGGGGGGGCGAGCCATAGGCAGCGGGTCTCGCGCCCGATCGCGGCCTGGTTTTCCGCCCCGCCCGACTGGATGTGGTAATTTGTCGCGCGCTTCTGCCGGAGCTGAAAATCCCCATGCTTGGACTCGGTACGAGGATCGCTGGCAAGTACGAGCTCGAGCGTCGCCTTGGGAAGGGCGGCATGGGAGAGGTGTGGCTTGCGCGTCACATGGCCCTGGGGGAGCGTCGTGTCGCGATCAAGTTCTTGCTCAACTCGCTGAGCCCGGAGCTTCTGGAGCGGTTTCACCGGGAAGCCCGGATCGCGTCGAAGATCCGGACCCGCCACGTGGTGGAGGTGGTCGACTTCGGCGAGCACCAGGGCGCGCCCTTCCTCGTGATGGAGTACCTCGAGGGGCAGGAGCTTCGTGCGTTGCTCGACGAGCGCAAGCGGCTGGACCCTCCGACGGCGATGGAGATTCTGGTGCAGGCGGCCAAAGGGTTGCAGAAAGCGCACGACGCCGGCCTGATCCACCGGGACATCAAGCCCGAGAACCTGTTCCTCACCCAGAACGAGGATGGGCGCCTGCTGCTGAAGCTTCTCGACTTCGGGATCGCGAAGTCGGTGGCGACCGAGCCGCAGACCGCGACAGGCGCGATGATCGGCACCGTGTACTACATGAGCCCGGAACAGTTCCAGGGCGTGAAGGGCATCGACCACCGCACGGACCTCTGGTCGCTGGCGTGCGTGGCCTACGAAGTGCTCGTGGGGGAACGGGTGTTCTCGGGGGATTCGGTGCTGATGCTCGGCATGCGTATTCTCGGCAAGGACCGTCCCGTGCCGAGCCGACGGGCGCCGGGGATTCCTCCGGGCTTCGACGCGTGGTTTGCCCGGGCGTTGCACCCCGACCTCGCGCAGCGGTTCTCTTCTGCCCAGGAGATGATGTCGTCGCTCGCGGGTGCGTTGGGTGTGCGCGAGGACAGCGTGAATCTGGTTCTGGCGTCGGGCTCGCAACGGGTCGGCCCGGAAACGAACGACCCCGTGTCGACGTCGTCGTTCCGTGTGAGCTCGCGGTTCGGAACGCCGCCGCGGCGGATTCCCTTGGTGCTCGCCATGGCGGGCCTCGCGGGGGTCGTGGTGGTGACCGCGGCGATCTCGTTTGCGCTGCGACCCGAGGGAACCGACACCGCGGCAGTGGCCCCTTCGTCGGAAGCCCCCGCAGTCCTTGCGCCCCCTGCAACCTCATCGTGGCCCGTGGCCCCCATCGAGTCGTCGGCACCTGCGGGGAGCACGGCCCCGGAGCGAGACGGCGTGCTGGTGCGGGCGCTGGCCCTGGTCGAGCAGGGCGACGAAGCGAAAGCGCACGGTCTGCTCGCCGGCGTGCCGGTTGGGGACCCGCTGCGTTCGGACGAGCGGTTCACGCGCGTGGAGAATGCGTTTGCGGACCGCTGGCTGCTCGAAGCCCCGCGACAGAGCCAAGAAGCCGAGAGGGTTCGCATGCTCACGGAGGTGGTCGAGAGCGGTGCGGACGAGGGGAGGCGTGCACGGGCGCGCGCCCTGGTCGAAGCCACCACGCGTGTGCCGTCGAAGGGGTCGAAGCCGCCGCCCCGGGGCACGAAGCCGGCCTCGACGCCAGTGCCGACGCGAGTGCCGACGTCGGTGCCAACGGAGACAGGGGCGCCAGCGAACACAGGGTCGTTGCCCTCGCGGTTCTGATGGGAGGGACGAGTTGACCGGAGCGCGAAGACACGTGAAGTGGGTGGTGGCAGTGACCCTCGCGCTCCTGTGCATAGCGCCGGGAGACGTGTGCGCGGGGGAGGATGCGGATGCGTTGAAGGAGCGGGGCGACGCCGCGTTCGACGGGCGTCGATTCGTGGAGGCGCTCGAGAGCTATCAGGCCGCGTTGAAGAAGCGTCGGGATGCGCGGCTGCACTACAACATAGCGCAGGCGCTCTCGGCGCTGGCGAGGTATCCGGAGGCCTTGCGGTCGTACCAGGCCTTTCTCGCGGAGGCCCCGGCGGGAATGCTGAACGAGGCGCAGCAGGCGGCGCTGTTCGGACTGCTCGAGGAGCTGAAGGGCAAGATCGCGCGTCTCGATCTGACCTGCGACGTCCCCGCGGCGCGGGTGCTCGTTCGTGGGAAGATGGCGGGGGTCACGCCGCTCGATGGGGCGTTGGTGCTCAACGCCGGGGAGGCGCGCGTGGAGGTGCTGGCCGACGGATACGAGCCATTTGAGGCGACGATGAAGCTGGAGGGGGGAGCGGTGGTGCCGTTGAGCGTCCGGCTCAAGCGGGTGGACTTCCGTGGGTGGCTGAGCGTGGTGAGCAACGTGGCGGGCGCCGAGGTGTACGTGGACGGGGTGTGGAGGGGAGTGGCTCCGTTGCAGCTCAGGGTGAGGCAGGGGACGCACGTGGTGGCGGTGAAGGCGGAGGACCATGTCGACTATGGCGAAGTGGCGGCCATCGCGGCGGGGCAGCGGTCCGAGGTGAAGGCGCAGTTGGAGCGGGCCCCAGACTACACGTTAGCGTACGTGGGATTCGGCGTGGCGGGCGTGGGCGTGGCGGCGGGGACGGTCACCGGCATTCTGGCGTACTCGCGGTTCGGCAGTGCGACGGACCACTGCGACGAAGTGGCCCAGGAGTGCGGGCCCGCGGGGCGGGACGACCTGGCGGCGTCGAAGACCTGGGGATTGCTGTCTACGGTGGGCTTCGGGGTGGGCGTGGCTGGGGCAGCGCTCGGAGGCTACGGGTTGATGACGGCCAAGCCGAGTGGGAGGGAAGCGCCCGTGGGGGTGGCAGTGGGCCCCGGACGGCTCTCTTTTCGAGGAAGTTTTTGACAATGCCTCCTTCGAACGTCCTGCGCTTCGGGTGGCTGGTGCTGGTCTTTGCGGGCGGCTGCAACATGATCACGGGCGCGAGCGACTACGACGAGGTTTCTCGCTGCACGGGACCCCTTTGCGGCGTTTGCCCCGCGGGGCAAAGCTGGGACCCGGAGCGTGAAGTATGCGTCGAGGACGCCGTGTGGTGCACGCAGGGGGGCGGCCGGTGGGACGACGTCCAGCAGGTGTGTTTGCCCAAGGGCACGTGCGCGGCGGGGCAGCGATGGTACGCGGGAAACGAGTCTTGCGTGCCCGCGTGCGGCGATGGGGCGTCGGAGTGCGGCCCCAGCTGTTGCGGGTTTGGGCTCTACTGCGTCACGGATGGGAAGGGCAACCCGATGTGCAGCGCGTGTGAGGCCGCGGACCTCGTCTGCGGGGAGACGTGCTGCGAGCTGGGGGCGACGTGCACGGACCCGGAGCGCGGCGTGTGCAGTGCGGCCTACGGGAGCGCGGGGCAGTCGTGTGCCGGCGGCTTGACGTGCGCCGATGGGAAGGACTGTTGTGAGAGCGCGGTGGTGCCCGGGGGCACGTTCCTGATGGGGGCGCCGGAGACGAGCCAATCGGCCTATGCGGACGAGTTTCCGGAGCACGAGGTCACCGTGTCCCCGTACCGCATGGACGCCTACGAGGTAACGGTGGGACGGTTCCGGGCGTTCGTGGAAGCTTGGAACGGAGAGCGTCCGCCGGCGGGTGCCGGGGCGCACCCCAGGATCGGGGGAAGCGGGTGGCGAAGCGCATGGGACCCGCGTCTGCCTGCCGATCGGAACGAGTTGAAGGAACAGCTCGTGACCTGCGGGGAAGCTTCGACCTGGCTGCTGGGCGATGACAACCTTCCCATCAACTGCGTGAGCTGGTTCGAGGCGTTCCTGTTCTGTGCGTGGGACGGGGGAAGGCTCGCGACGGAAGCAGAGTGGGAGTATGCGGCGTCGGGGGGGGAAGAGCGGGAGTATCCGTGGGGGGATACGGTGCCCACGGAGGGCCATGCGGCGCATGATTGCGGGCATGGGGGTGTGCCGGAGGAGTGCGACCCCCAGGACATCGCGCCGGTGGGCAGCAAGCCGCTGGGAAGGGGGAAGTGGGGCCAGAACGACCTGGCAGGGAATTTGTACGAGTGGGTGCTGGACGTCTTCGACCTGTACACCCTCGACCCGTGCGACGACTGCGCGAACGCGGCAGACGTTCCGGTCCGCGGGGTTCGCGGCGGGAGTTGGCTGAACGAAGCGGGCTACCTGCGCGCCTCGTTCCGCAACAGCGGCGCCCCGGGCTATCGCGACCACGACGTGGGAATTCGCTGCGTGCGTGGCGTCGATTGACGCGGTGGCGAGGCATGGGAACCAAGCCCTCGTCACGGAGCTCTCGGGACGTCCGATCGAAGCGGTCGGCGATCCTGGTCGGGGCCTCGGGGATTGTGCTCTTGGTTGTTGTGGTGGTGGCGGGGCAAAAAGGGGCGTCGCCGCCGGCGCGGTGTCCGGACGGGTTGGTGGCGCTGGCTGCGCGTTGCTGTGGACCGGGGCAGACGAGCCGAGACGGACGGTGCCTGGGCAAGCCTGCGTCGTGTCCGTCGGGCTTCTCGATGCGTGAGGACGGCTGCGTGGCAGAACCTTTCCGCGTGGCGATCGCGGCCGGGTCGGTCCGCATCGGTCCCGGGGACTGGGAGGCGCAAGGGCAAGTCGTGCCGCGGGACGTGGTGATTCCCTCCCCATTTCAGATCGACGCGTTCGAGGTCACGTTCGACAGGTGGGCTGCGTGCGTCGCGTCGGGTGCGTGTGAGCCTTCTTCCAGGGAAGGGGAGCCAGGGCAACCCGTGAGCGGGGTCACGCTGGCGCAGGCCATGGCATTCTGCCGTTGGGCGGGGGGGGGATTGCCGACGGAGGACATGTGGATCCTGGCGGGGGCTGGCCCAGCGGCGCGTCGCTATCCGTGGGGGGATAC